>Ga0126335_1002822_pt1 | contig 10571 bp, 7 predicted proteins | sample OlaspJWI45metaG_FD_108409 | JGI IMG/M metagenome (GOLD analysis project Ga0126335, IMG submission 108409) | Marine gutless worms symbiont microbial communities from Oahu, Hawaii - Olavius sp. 1 OAHU.JWI-45 metaG | ecosystem: Host-associated > Annelida > Digestive system > Unclassified | place... | reverse complement strand
GCCATCTAATTGACTTTATTGTTTTCACTGGTGCAGTTTGTGCTTGATGGGAGATTCAAGCGGCTTGAATCATTTAGAACGAGAAGAGATGCAGAGACGGACGTTGACTATGATGCTCTATCTGTTGAGATCGCCATTCTACGACAGATATTCTAAGTTTGTATTGCATTGTATTGACTTGGGGTGAGTGAGTGAGTAGAGGCTTAACGTCCCACTCGACGCTTTATAGGTCATTTTGGGGACAATTTTGACAGGCCAGATGACCCAACCAACAGCATCAAAGCACTTAAAGAAGCCAGTTGGCCACTGATATAGGCTTCAGTCCCACCAGAAGCACTCCGCCGTGGTACAGTATGAACCGTAGGCAACCGTCTCTAGGCTAGTTACAACGTAAGAGTCCCAGTGTGACACTAACCCAGTCTGCTGGACCTGTAAGCTGCCTAGAACATCGTGCAACAAAAGTTTTGCACAGTACTAACCAAATGAGGCCATGCACAGAGATTGAGGGGTGGGTTTTGTGTAACTGGTGTTTTCTGTCTGTTGTTGCTTGTGCTACGATGCTAATGTTTTGGCTTTAGTAAGAGCTTATGATGAATTTCCTTCAGCCAGTTTCTAGGCCGCATCAAATGCATGAGATGCGGAGTGCGGACTGTTGAGTGTCGATGATCTGTAGTGTGGGTCATTCATCAGATGGTGCCACAATGCGACCATTACTGCGCTGTTGTAGCTAGCCACTTGTTACAGGCTTTAATTCTATCCTCAGTTCTGCAGTCTAGTGTTTATGTTAAAACATATCGGAATGGTGGTAGCTCATTAAAACAGTGCCCAATGCCACTGGGACAGGGCAGTTGCATCAGAATAGACTGCTGATCTAGTGAACTTTACAGGTTTGTCAGTTTTTGCAAATCTCTGGACTGTAGTAGTTAAGTATGTGCATGTAATATGATCTCAGTGGTCTACTGGCTTTTTTCAGTGCTTTGACACTGTTGGTTGGGTCACGTGGCCTGTGAAAATTGTCCTCAAAATGACCTATAATGTGTCGAGTGGGACATTAAGCCTCTACCCACTCAGTCACTCGCTTGTTTTGCATGTCTGAATAACTTTTTTGTCACTGCTCGTTGCTGTGTTGACTCGAGTTGTTTGTTTTTGTATTTTCAGAGAGAAGCTTCTGTTTTTCTTGGGTATTTTCGCTCATAAAGTGCCTGTCATTCGACGAATTGTCAGTAAGTATGCAAGCAATTTTATGGAAATGAAGAATCTCCTGCATGTTGTTTTCACACTTTATCTGGATTTGTTGTTAAGCAGTAGTGTTTCTAGTTTGCTTCACTTATTTATAGTAACCAGACAAACTGAACTTGTGATTGATGTATTTTTCCAAATCACATTCGGTTAGTAGAAATTTATTATGTACCTGGTACCGTTTCTTACTCATTTGTACATTTGAATTTAAATGCATGAAACGCCTTTGTTTGCTGTATGCAGAAAATACGGGCGGGCTCGTAATAAGAATAAGAATTATTTGGTAATTTTTGACATTGATTATCTGCGCATAATATGAAACTACTCATTTGTAGGCTGCATTGAGTGCATGAAATGCAAACTATTGCTACCGATGTTCCTATCTGTCAGTCTGTTTGTCACACAGATTCACCCGGCTTTGGTATTCAAAAACCAGCTGAATGGACTGAGGTCCTTTGGGTAAAGACACTTGGGGCCAAGGAACTTCGTGTTAGGGGTCACGATCCCCCACAGTGAGGGGGGAGAGGGATGCAGCCTTTGCCAAATTAGTTTTCCTCTTGTTCGATGCAACATACTGGGGCCGTAAGAGTTAGGTTCACTGCGTCTTGTGGCGGGATGTTGTAAAAGGCGACTAAACGAGGATTTTATTGCTGCATTACTTTTTTGTTTGTGTGTTTGTCTATAGCTACTGTTCACGTTTTTTAGTTTTTGTCACTTGCATTATTAGGCTGCATCGAATGCATGAGATGCTGACTGTTGTTACCGATGTTTGCGGCGTCTGTCTGTCAGTCTGTCTGTCACACGGCTTAAATTGGCGGTGGCGTGTGAAGTGTCCACTGTGTGCCATGTGCGTGAGGACATTCGGTGCAGTTTATGCGTATTGTTTAGTTTGACTTGCTCTAGTACCAGTTCCATCAGTTGCCTGCAAAGACTCGCCTCCGAAATGCTCTGTAATGTGTCGCGTGGAAAGTAAAATGCTGTTTACTTCTATTCGTACCTATACGTCCCTTGTGTTTTGCTGAAATTTTGTTTGATTTGTTGTCAGTAGCAGAGTAATTGACTGGCTGGAAAGATTCATCCCTGAAATGTTGTGTTTTGTGTCGAGTGGGATGATGTAAAACATTACTTATTATGAGCACGTAGTAGCTTGTGATACTTGTACGTACATGTATCTCGTGGTTTTGATTGTTACTGCAAATTGGATGACTGTTGCTGCGTTGTAGAGCCGCTGTTGGACTATCTACCGGTTTGGCAGCAGGTCTACTTCTACGTCTGGATGATATGAATTGATTGCAGTCTGTTCATTGCAGCTTATTAAGGTCTTGTATGAATTCATATCAGCCGCAGTTATATGATTAGGGCTTTGCCAAGCTTAACATAAGGCCAAAGAAATTAGATGTGTGTTTCGGGAAACATGGCCCTAGAAAGTTGGTAAGTCAGTTTTTTAATTATTTTTTATTCAGTTTCATAGCCACTTGTACATGCTGTATGTGATATTATATCATGGTTGGTACCAGATAAACATGCGTGAAGTGTGTAAATGCTTTGTTCTTATTAAATACACTTGTGACAATATTATTTAGTTTTTTGGTGCCAACACCTCAGTTGCCATTTTGTCACAGCATGCAGTCTAAAATTTGGAACTGCTGTAAATCACCAACATCAAAAAAGCGACTAAAGGCACAGTGTACACGAAGGAAAACAGAGAATAATTGCATTGAAAAAATGTGCACAAAAATTGCATTGAAAAAATGTGCACTTTTGGGAAGCCAGAAAATTGTTAGGGTCAGTGACTTTGTTAGGGTCGGTCGGGATTCCCAAAACACATTTCTTTTTTGTTTGGCCTAGTGATACTACAACACGTGCTAATCATGTCTTCTGTTACTTTTACTGAAATATGTATCGTCATATTATGTGTTATTAACCACTCGACTGTGAGTAGAAGTTTTTGTGACATTCTTGTAACTTGTTGTTAATCTATTGTGATGATATTATCATTATGGCATAGCTTCAAGATGGGATCACGATACAGCACCTGATGTGTAAATTTTGCCTGTTATGACCGAGAGTATTGGTATAGAATTTGACAATACTTTCAGAGAGTGTTGTTGAGAGCCCTGTTTCATTTCCAGCTGTGAGTGTAACTGACGTTGATTTCTTGCCAGCAATAGTTGTTAAAAATGCTCAGTACTTAGCTTGTTGCCTCACAGTATGAGCCAAAATATACTGGTTCAAAGATGTGTACAATGACACGGAAAGGTATTTCATATACAAAATGGTTGAGACTGGTGTTTTGAACGTCACCACGTCAGAATGTTCATTGTTACAGCAGTAAAGTTGTTTTGGTCATGCCATAATTCTGCATCTGTTAACATTACCATGAGTGTATATGCTGATGATTTAGTTTTATGTCTATAATAATTACTTATTGATTAAGTATGGCATGTCTATAACGTTAAATTGGTGTTTTAGCAGCATAGATTTGTTTGACAGTTTGTGCATGTTATACAGACGTAAGAAAGGCAGAGTAGATTTTGTCAGTGGTGGGCACAGTTCCACTAACTGCTAATTAGTGAAGCTAACATATTCGTTAGCAGTTCTGCTAACTTTGAAAACCATTAGCCATCCAATTAGCTCCAATTAGTTCCGCTAAGTCTGCTAACGGGAGGGCATTCCAAAATAAATGGATTAGCTTAACTTATTTTATTAGAATAGAAACAAGAGGCCAAAGGCATTTGACGTAGGCTGCACTGAACAACCGCACACACATGGCATTCGGCGTACACTGCATACGTTATTGCTAATTTAAGCCACGTGATAGACAGACACTGCGAACATCGGTAAGAATACTCAGCATCTCATGCATTCGATGAAGCCTAAAAACTGAACCAGAGTAAGAATTTTAAATGTTTAAATTATTTTGACCGTTGTAACTATGATCTTGTTATGCTATACCTTGTTGGAAAGCTGATTTCTGAGCTGGAACATATTAAAATTTAAGTTCTCTATGTCTTTTTAAAGGGTTTTGTAGCAAATTTTATGCCGGTCACCGGGAAGCTTTGTGTCCGCTTAGCCCGAGCTAATAATAGCTTGTGACGTCACGGGGCGTGGCTTATAACGGACAGGCATCACAGCCGGGTTACATATTGCGTCTTTCGTCTTTACAAGCGAGGACGCAAAAAACAAAACTGGAAGATAGTCATATAAAAAAGTTAGCGGTTAGTGGTTATTGTTTACTTCCGTTAATTGCTCTAGTGGTTTAGCGTTAGAGAAGGTAACTTTTGAGTTAGCGGATTATCGGTTATCGATGCTAACTAACTGTGTCCACTGCTGGATATTGTCGCCATGTTGATGTGCGAAATTGTGCAGTCTTCCTGTGATGTGTATTATGTAATGATGACATTAAAAATGATTTTATTGTTTGATCGTTGCGCCAACTGTGGCAGTTCAGCTGATTTCACGGCTGGAAGTAGCAGTTCTGCGTCATGATAACTGGTTTAGTCTACGAAGGGCATCATTGTAAAAAAAACTAGCAAAAGAACAGGTTGATAATATGAACAAACATATGTGGGGAATCACATAATCTTCACGTAGATCCAGATTAAGCACAGCATTTTAACTAGCTAAACAAGTGGCCATACATGATGGCAAAAAAGTTTGCTCACTTTTTACTGACTTTTCATGTTTAGTTTATATAGTAATTATGGTGATTTTTAATAAAATTATGTACTGTACCATAACTGGAGCATGTGAGATGAGTACAGTCAGCAGACAAATAGCAGTTCCATGTTCATACAACACCTCTGTTGACCCCACTGTCTGCTTCGAAAACTATCATAAAATGACTGTTATGTACTGCGATAACCAAGTCTTGATTTTAAACTTACTTTGTTCCATTTTCCACCGTACCGACGCTACCCGGGCATGCCGTGTCTGCAATTTACATCTTCACCACAACCAGGGAGAGTATTAACAGCGAGCTTGAATGAAGCTGTCTCTATTTGTGCAAGGTTTACCTTACCTATAAACTTCAATGTATCAATCAAAATGAGCAGGGCCACTTACAAGTCGCACTAGTTTGATCATTGCCTATGTCTTGTAAAACTCCGCATTGCATACTGTTTCACAAGTGTTGCGATTTCATACTTTACGAGAATACAGGAATTGTTCAAATTGTAGGTCGATGACCTTGACGGCAAATGCTAATTATTAATACAGTGGGGCGGGCGCGTTGTGGTTAGGTTAGAGTTAAGGCTCCGGACTAAAGTTAGGACACGGCCAACCGGATGCGTGGTATCTGGTATACAGTGGCCAGGTGCGTCGTCCTGTTACTTATTTATTGCGCAATTCAAAGTTGAATAATTTGCGGATGTGTATTTATTGTCAAATGTTGTGATGAAAATTTTATTAACGTAATCTCGGTCTGATGTCATTATACAGTCATTTCGTTGCGGTTAAATTAAAGCTTTATTACCGGGTGTGAAGTGTTGTTTAACTCTGGTACTGTCGCTTTAGACAGTTCTCATTCAAACACTAGCCTACTTTCAGGTAATAATGGTCGTTTATGGCCTTTTCGTTTCTCCGGCATTTTCGTTCCTCGGTTATTGTGGACTTTTCGTTTTGTTGGCACTATCCCAACTTTAATCATAACTCTTATTCTAACCTTAACGGCAATTCGTCTTGAGTGGAGATTCGGGTTTGACAAATTACCACATCGCACCCAACCGGGCCACATCAGAACGCATCGGGCCGTAATGGACCACATCAAACGTACTCTGTTGCGTTGCCTACCACTGGAATTGCTAAAAAGCATGGCGTTTTAGGCCTGTAGGTTCACATGCCTATGCTCATTGCAAAGTGGTCAAAATTTTAAGAAATACACGGTCACGCCTCCTGACGTTTCGGGCCAGTAGGGCAATATCTGTAGTGAACTAGTTTGATGCGGACGACTACAGTTGGTGCTACGTCCGGTGGTTAATCGGTTTGTTTACAAAAAGGTTTGTTTTGTAATCTCATTTATGGTCTTTAAACTAATGGAGAGGCCTCTGGGAGGGAGGCTAGTTCCCTCCCCATTTCTTAATTAATCACAACGTTTACATGTTTTTCTGAGGTCTGATTGGTACTGTGGTACTATATGATAAATCGTCTCTATAACCAACTTCCTATAGTTTACTATGGGGACCCTAATCTCCACTCATCCCGGCAATTCTAACCGTAACTCTAATTGTGAAACGCTGTCCCCTACATTATGCCATTCGTTGTAGTGCACTGCATAGGAACGAAAAGGCTTGCCACCACAAAGCGAAATAGTTCTCTTAGATATTTGGGCACTGATATGTTTTTTTGTGACTGAGTGATCACTCAGATGTAAGTTAATGAGAATCATTCTGGTTATTAGGCCTCATGCTGTCATGCATCGCTTTAGTGATAGTGAAGAGACAATGAAAGTTCCAAGGCATGAGAGTTTCAAGGTCCTATTGGAACTTTTGCTGTGGGGAGCAAATTGGCCTGGGAGCAAAATGGCTGTATTTCTGCAAACACAATTTTTGACTAGATATCGATATTAAATTGGAAAAAAACGTGAATAAATCACTCTTACAGCGACTGAATTACAAAATGCCTCCGCCTCTGCTTATATTTGCCGGAAACATTGAATCTGCTATGCATTTTGCATTGATTTTTAACTACTTTGGAGGTGTTTAGATGTAGACGTAGGCATAAAAGAATTACGAGAGCAGGTCAGTGCCTCTATGCCCATATTACAAGTACAAAACTAACGATATCCTACATAACTGATTCTAATAATGTAAACTCTGGCTTCTGGTTACGTGAATTTCATCATCGTAATCATACACAATGTCTTGGTATTGCCAGAATTTATCATGGTAGAATTTGAATTTATTAATGGTATTACATAACAACATGGTTAAGTACCCTGTTAGTAAAAAAAGTATTTGCACAAGCCATATTTTGTTCTACTTGTTTGCACTAATCAAAGCTTAAAAATTCCAGTAATCTATTTCAAGTGACTGTAGTCGCCGCAAGCAAAGTCAAAGGTGCAGCAAACATTGGCAGCGACGATCTACTCATTGTGGGCATAAACTGTAACTTAAATAATACGGAAATTTATTCATACACAATGCAGTACAGTGTAAGACGGAACAGAATACAAAAGACTATACTACAAATATGTGTTATGAATCTCCATCAACCAAGTTACTAATTGTACTAAAACACACTTTTAAAGTTCTACAACAGAAAATACATCAGTTATGCAATTAAAAGCATTGGAGAGTTGGCCATTTAAATGCAGAAAAACATGTATGAACCATCAAACTGTCCAGTTCACACAATGCTCGTAGAAAAGTAAGTTTTCGTTTCACATATACATGATAAGAATCCAGTCGACCACAATAGAATTGCAAGGCTTTAACCGACTCCCAACTATTGTAATAAAAAAATCCTCCTATATGCATTGTTTCAGCACACACTTAGCTGATGTATTATGTGGCTGTTAAAATCAGAGCAGCTTGATTACTACAAAATCAGGCGTCTTTTGTAACTGAAGAACAGAGGCCGAGAGCAAAATGACATCATCAGCATAATAGCATATACTAAACGCCCAATATAAACACCATACACATGACAACCCATATCAGTGAATCAATCAGTGACTTAATGTACATATTAAATAAAGCTGGGGACAACACTCCTCCCTGTCCCAAACACTTTCTTGGCATCCAAAGCAGCCATAAAATTCGTACTACGACGTGTTACAACGTACTCAGTGCACTGACGTAGAACAAACACCGCATGAGAACAACTCATTTTCTTTTTGAAGCTAAACTGTAAATGTCTGGAACTTATTCAGAAGACAGTTTTCAAAAACTTTTGATATCACTGGAGATAACGAGATGCCCCTGTGATTGCTAACGTCAGTATTATCACCCAATTTATCTTTAATTAACGGAGCAGCAATACTAATACCAAAATCATGAGGTACAAAAGAGTGTATACACGTAATGTTGAACAACAGCATCAGACAGACTACTAAAGCAGATAGGGAACTAGCCTCCTTCCCAGAGGCTTCTCCATTAAATGTTTACGAATGATTACGTCAAAGCCAACAGCTGTACAATTTTTAAGGACACCAAGAGCATGCTCATTGCTCAATATCCATAACACTAAAAGTATCATCAACATTTTTCTCTACCATTTTAATAGTTAGCTCAGAGATCTTATCCTTATCAGTGTAGGAGTCAAAACCATTATCAGCATATCAGCAAAAAACTAATAGTATTAGGGTTAGTCTTAGGGGTCACTTGAGGGTTAGTTAGGGTTCAGATTTAGGGTTACAATTATGGTTAGAGTTGGCTTAGGGAAGGACATTAATAACTGAGAACAGCAATGAAAATGTCCGTAACACTTTGTTTATGATGCAGTGTTGATTTGATGCATGAATGCACCGCAACATCACTAATAAGGAGTACACACATCAGTTGATTCCTAGTTGTTGCTGAGTGCATGCAACTGTGATGATTTAGTACAGTTTGTTGATTAGAAACAAATTTGCAACTTTTTTTGTTTTAAAAGATATTTACTTGTGTTTTTTCCAACTCAGTATCGATATATAGTCGAGTCAAGTTGTGTGTGGTAAATTTGGAGTCCATAGGTATTGGATTTCCATTTGAGATAGTGAAACTCCAGCATCACCCCATTTTCTTCTTTTTGTGTGTGTGCGTGTGTGTGACCAATAAATTTGCTTTCTACTGGAAACACACACAAAGATCTTCGTCTTCTCAGAAGCTGCATCAGTTTATATGGGATGGGATATTCTTCTGCTGCTAAGGAAAATTGAATGATGTTGAGAAGAATTGGCAGATCATCTGTACACTGTACAGTTTGGGGAAATGTTCTAGAAGCAGATGAGTGTATACTATATATATGGATTGTTGGATCGATAATATAGTAGTTTTCTTGCTGGCTGACCTTTCTGGTGTACTTGCTTTGATATGTCATGGATGGACAATGTTGATATGGTTTATTTTGCAGGTAATTGTTACGGCCAGGTTCTGCTGTTGAAAAATGGGAAAGCTTCTCTCAAAGATCTTTGGCAACAAGGAGATGCGCATATTGATGTTGGGTCTGGATGCTGCTGGAAAAACTAGTATCCTTGTATATGCCAAGGCTGGGCCGGCAGAACCACACGTATCTATACATAATGCTATCTATAACACATTCTTCATTTCGGTCTATGCATAGAAATTCTACACTGTGCAGTATACTGTGGTTCATTTTATTGTTCAGTAGTGTGCCTAATACTATTTTTAGGCAGCATTGAATGCATGAGATGCAGACCAGACCTATTTTAGTTTTTAAATTCATTTTACTTTTTATTTTTATTAGTTTTTGTGGAATTATTTTTATGTTATATTATATAGTTGTATTCATTTTTATTTTAGTTCTATTTAGTTTCTTGATGATCATTTTAGTTTTTATTTTTATATTACATAGTTTTCTTTCTTCACACCCAGTGTCTTGCAGCTCTGACGACGAGGGCAGGACTTTGTACTTCAAATATGAATTTAACAAACGGCATTTTATTGTTCGCTCGCTTTTTGACTATGTTTGATAACCTGTGTGCCTCTTAATGCAGCAATTGTAAACACGTGCGAATGAATTAAATTTTGTTTCAGGGTTTTGACTAATCATAAACTACGTTAAATACTGACCTTTTAGTTCCTGTATTCATTTTTGTATTAATTTTTATTCGTATTTGATGAAATCATTTTTATTTCGTTTTCGTTTTTTGAAAACTAATCGTTTTAGTTTTTATAAAACGAAAAGGAATCATTTTCGTTTATATTTTCGTTTTCGTAACGAAAATAGGTCTGATGCAGACAATTGTTACCGATGTGCACGGTGTCTGTCAGTCTGTCTGTCACATGGCTCAACTCGGCGGTGCTTGCAGTGTGTGTGGGGTCATTCAGTGCAGTTTTTGCCAAGGCCTCATCACTTAGAATATATATCATCTATGGCGTGAAGTTTTTGGATGGATGATTGTAACATAAATGTAATGTGCCTTATACATTTGGGTTTGTAGTATTGCATTTGGTCTTAGCTACTTTTCTGGATAAATTTTTTTTACTTTCTGTATGGAAAAAGTACATTTTGGCCTGCTGGTTGTAAAATTCTCCTTTAAATAAGAGCGTCTCGTGTTAATTCCGATGAAAACCGGTCACCAGTTGGCCAATTATAAGTGCCCCCCAAGATTACACATGACAGTGGCTGCAGATCACCTATCTGTCTCAAGTACGCAACTGACTAATATC
>Ga0126335_1002821_pt1 | contig 10572 bp, 2 predicted proteins | sample OlaspJWI45metaG_FD_108409 | JGI IMG/M metagenome (GOLD analysis project Ga0126335, IMG submission 108409) | Marine gutless worms symbiont microbial communities from Oahu, Hawaii - Olavius sp. 1 OAHU.JWI-45 metaG | ecosystem: Host-associated > Annelida > Digestive system > Unclassified | place... | reverse complement strand
TATCCAGTCTCGTAGTTCACAACCCACTGGCCATGAAGCTTCATTGTAAAAGATGTCGTTGCACGAACTATCGCAGGAAACCATAAAAGCTGCAGTCCGGAATTTGTTGTCCTTGTCAGCCAGTTAGCTCTATAAATTACCGGAATGATTAATGCCACTGGCTTCACTAGTTTGCTCTGAGTGACAACATTAGCTAGCCCGCCGAAATTTTGGGGCCAGCTATAACAGTGGTCCGCGTTGTCTGGTTGTCTGTCCGTTTGTCCGTCTGTCTGTCACATGCGAATATCTCCGAAACTAAGCGAGATAGTCATATGGTTACTAGGAATCTCGAATAGGAAACCGGGCTTCCCGATACATTGCCTTATAATAGCAGAATGAGATTTGCTAATCAAGTTCAGCATACCAATAACAGTATTATTACTCAACTTGAGGCTGATTTTCTAATTTGCGTTTGTGTATGATACTTTGTTTCTACCTGTATTGTGTGTACTATATTTTTATCAGTTTTAGTAGTTTCCTCTGTCTTTCCTGTCTTTCCTGTCTTCCTGTTTATCTCTGATATGGGCTTGTTCCTGAAATAAAACTATTGATTGATTGATTGATTCAGAATGTGCCATCGGATTCGCGATCGGAAGTACGGTTCCGCCATTTTGGGTGTTTCTCAGTCAAACAGCGCCGGACAGACGCCTCTGTGCTGAACTCCCCGAAAATGCTCCACCTTTGTTGAAGCCCTGGGACAGACGTCTCCTCGGGCTAACCATGCCCCCTCCACACACAAACGCCCTCCCCGATCTGAACTCTTTAGATAAACATCCCCTCGCTAACCCCGGACTTTTCCCGGTCCAAACAAACTTTGGGAGATCGCGGACCATCTATCGTTCCGTCCCATCGGAGGCTACATCTTCTTTCAGTTGCGTAATAGCGTGCAACGGTGCAAACGTGTTCGATTGCATCTACCCGTCTCTCTCTCTGAACCTTACTCGTGGCTTAAATTCTTTTTCTTGAACTTCATCTTTAGGCTGCATCGAATACATGACATGCGGACTATTGCGATCGCCGTTCCCGGCGTCTGTCAGTCTGTCACGCGGCGTCACGCAACTTCGCTGTGAAAACACAGCTGAACGGATCGAGGTCCTACTTGGGTGGAGACTCTTGGAGACTCAAGGAACGTAATACAGGCGGTTTCGATTTCCCGCGCGGATTCGATGCGGCCTTCGCCAAATTACTTTGGCCATTTGTTCTTCTCGCTCTTGATGCTCGGCGGCAGAGTAATGTTATGACGGACTCTGTTCTCAGTCGCTTGTAGTCACGTTCAAAGCTAAAAGCCAGTCGCCCGCCGACCCCACTGCGTGGTGCGCTGAAAGCTAGCATTAAACGATAATGAGCTATGGCTCTTGGTCGACAGGGTGGTCCAAAAAGTGCGAACCGGACTCGTTTTTGTCTCTAACTTTGTCAAATCTTAATCGATTCGCGACATTCTTTTACGCTGTAAAAAAATTTCCAACGCGAGTCACACAATGTACTTCGCTACACCTTAAGTATGTTGCTGCACTACCTTGTGAAATTAAGTCTACTGATACGTTCAAATATGATGCAGATCGGGAAGAAAATGAAAACACAATGCAATTATTTTGCATGACAGAATACAATTTATCTAGCTTATTTACTTATTGCTGACTTACCTATTACCTTATTTCTGGCTCCTGTTGAATATTTTTTTGAAATAGCAGAAATTTGAATAAAACAGGCATAAATGTTGACAGCTGCCAAATGCACACTGAGCATGTGTAACTCTACAGCTTGTCAAACAGGCAACATCTTTTTCACTCTACGAATCAAATTTTTCGAAAATCAGTCTGGTTAACTTTAATTTATGAGGTGTCATCCAGCAGCGAGTTTGTCAGCCACAGTTGTATAACGTCGATGAACTGAAGTGCACGTATGGCGTGGCACAGTGCCACTGACTAAAGCATTATTGAAAGTGCAGTTGATAAGTGGCATTTGCTTCTTTAAGCATGTTTGCGGCATATAATAGACACTATAAGCAAGTGCCATGACGGTATCAATATCTGTTCAGCCATATGACATAAAACATTTAATTTTTTAACATACATGATACGGTTTTAAGTAGCATCTTTTACAATACTGCATGAAAATGGATGTCTAACATTTCTCAAGGTACTGCAGCAACATATTTACCGTGTGGCATGACGTGCTAGATAATTCTTATTGGATGTTGCTTACTCTTTCCAACAGTGAAAGAATTTTGAAAATCAGATTTGACGAAGTTAGAAGCAAAAAAAGTGACCGGTCCTCACATTTTTGAACCACTCTGTACACTGGGCGATAAAGCAGAGGAAACAGACTATTTTCATGGTCTCAGGTGGTTGAGCATCGGAAGCATCGTTTTTATTACTGAGTCTCACGACTTTGAGCAACCAGACGATTATGGTGCACTTTAGTGTAAGGTTAACAGAGTACAGTATTATGAAAAATTGTTGAATAAGGACTTAAATAACAAAGGTTATTTTAGATGTTGCCTTCACAGCCGACATTTGTTTATGTTTTAAATCATCTTTTAAACTCATTATTCGTTAATAATGTCTAGTTTTTTAAATAAAAAAACTAGGACTAAAAGTCAAAACTCGCCAAAAATAAAACAAGAAAACTGTAATGCTGTAGATGTTGCATAGCAATTTGTTTTTTTGATGGATTAATTTTTATAGTACTATTCTGAGTGTGTTAACGTCCCACTAGACACTTTATAAGTCATTTCTGGGACGATTTTACAAACCAGATAACCCACTGTTGGTTGGGTACTCATCTGGCCTGTGAAAATCGTCCCCGAAATGACCTATAAAGTGTCTTGTGGGACGTTAAACCTCTACAGACTTACTGACTCGCACGACTAATAGCAGAAACATTATTGTCGCGCCACACTTTGTACCGTGGGCTCAGCTGCTGAGTTGCACTCTAGCTTGGAGCGGAAGTGGCTAGAATCAATCGTCATTTCGCGGAGAGAGGGATGAGACACAAACTGCGCCCCTTGAATCGGCCCGACGTAAAATGCGAAACTGTAAAAGTGCAAAAACGGTGCATAACATAGAAAACACGTCAGTGCATAAGGTTACGGTTAGGATTTGGGTTAGGCTTAGGGATGACTAGGTCAACTCAGCCTTCCATCCCTCCGGGGTCGGAAAAGAGAACCAGCACTCGATGCACTAGCCCCGCACTAGCAGTATAAACTGATGTATGGCGGAGGGCTACGGAAACGGAGATCAACTCCGCCCACTGGGCCCGTATGGCTTGGGAAGAACTTTACTTACTTAGAGTTAGAGTTGGGGTTAGAATTAGGAATGGGGCTGGTTTTGGTATTTTATGCGTCCCCCGTTGAACCACGGATCGTATATTTCACCATTATGTTAGCAACGGCTTCAGTCGTGCCTGGTGTCGGAGCTCGTGCAATCATTATCGCGTAGAAGCTTGATTTACGCTGCGTTTCTATGCGCCTCAGTTGCTCAACCGGTTATGCCTGCTAGTCTGCTACCCAGCGACGCATACTTCACTAGTGTTAATGCACGCTACGTTGTACTGGCGTCGACCACCACCGTACCGAGGTGGCGTCGGTCGGTTATGTAGGCCTAAGTAACTATGCGTCACGATAAATCGTTGATCGTCAAAGTTTCTTTTTAGCATGCAGGTACACCTTCAAAAATGCAGTCGAGTTTATATCAAAGTCAAGGTCAAGGTCACGGCAGCAGAAACGCCAATAAACGTGGGTGGTCTGCCTTTGATAATTAGTAAGTAAGTAAGTAAGTAATACAATACTACTATGCGTCCAAAACCAGGTTAATCTGTCACAATTTACAATGATAGAAGCACGAAAGATACCAGTTCCAGTCTCGGTGGAGGCGAAATTGTCTTTCGTAGAACCAGGCCACAGATGTGCCCATAGTCCATCCCCCAGTAAAGCCCCTGGTGTTTCTTACCAGGGTACTATGAAAACCGTAGGAAGTCTCTAACTGTTATATGGTGCTTCTTTCTGTTTCCTCAGGCGCTTTGTTGGGCGCCTGAGGGTTTCTTCTTCTTTTGAACCATGACTGGTTCGCCTGTCAGCTGCAAAGAGCTGAGTTCTTGCGGAAGGGTTCCCACGAGGGGCCCCTCTTCCGAATGTTCCTTCTTTCAATCCAGTCTATCGTCAGTAATCAGATAAGGCCACGGAGGTTGAGGGGTGCCTGGTTTAGTCGCCACTTACAACAACCGGCCAGGAGACGGAGTGGGTCTATTCTAAGTCCCGGAACCCACACGGAGAAGCACGAAAGACTATGTGTTCATAGAGTGTTATGTCGAGACAATCTATTATATAACTGTATTCACATCAAAGTGTGGCAATGCACTTGGATACTGTAAAGGAAAAAAGAAAAGCATAAACTAAACTAGAACTGTGGAAATTAGACCTGGAAATATGTAAGCGATAAACTAATGTAATATTTTCACATTTGGTCATAAATTTCGTGAAAATAAATAACTCTTTTATCGACAACTTTGTTCGTATGCTTTCAAAAAATGAAAAACGACGAGAAAGCGATTTTACACCATATCCGCCGACTTATCATCTAAGCGCTTGAAGTGAAAAAATTACGTTACGTTTATACCGTTGGACATTGAAGTAGGCCTATGTCTGACGCTTGATACAAGGTCCATAGAGTGACCTTGGTTTGATATATATTGATATATCACGATGTGAAATGCGCGATCGTGATTGGTCAAACGCGCATCACGTGACGTGAGTAAAATCTAATTGACCACTGGATCAGCGGGGTCTTTGGCGTGCCTGCGGGGTCATTAGCATCGATAAGGCACGTGCGATATTTTTTGTAATAAAATAATGAACGCAAATTTTTCTTAGAGATTTTCGCCAGATGTAACATTGATGTTTTTGCTTCATTTATTTTCATAAAGTTGCGTCTTAAATGTAGACAAAGACGCACGACAGCAAAAATTGCAAAATCGTCACTTCCTCGCGATATGTCAGATTGTACACATTTCTTGTTTAGGTCTACGCGTCTCTAGTCGTTCTACAAATGATAGAAAACTCCTTTTTTGAGCGTTTTATGCACCTTAAGCAATTTTAAGCAATGTAAATACTATACACATTAATTGAAAACGAATTTATGTGTTTTTCATTCTATGTAAGGACGACGTAGGCCAGTGCCGGATTTAAGTATGTGGAGGCCCTGGGCAGGATCATTACTGGAGGCCCTTACCCACCCTCAAATGCTACAATTTACATGCACTTACAATTGTGATAATAACTAAGTATATTTATATTTTTGTGGAGGCCCCTGGGCAACTGCCCAGTTTGCCCCCCTTAAATCCGCAGGCTTCGTTTTAACTTTCGACGTACACTTGGTCAGTGTAAAATGCCGATACAGATGCGCGAATGTTCTAAGTTCAATTTTTGACAATGAAAATATTGTACTCGTTCACTAGAATTGAATTTTAATACTTTATTGCACGATATATTTGACTGTTTTTTTATTAAAATGATTCGGTGCATAGAGTGCCTTTCACAGGCTCACAACTAATTTATTGCATTTCAGATCGTGATATAACAAAACAAATTAAGCCTGATACCTTGACCATCACGTGAATTTGTTGACCCGAAGTTGTCAATGTTGCTTTCAGGCAGGCATACTTTGTAGGCTATAATGTCCCACGATCGTGCCTCGGCGAGTGAGATCGCAGTAGGCTATTTTAGTTAGTGATGCTATAATTCATTGTATGTTGCATCATTTGCATGTGCGTTTCTCATATATCAATTAAAGTACTTACTTACTTACTCACTTCAAAAACATTAAGCCGCCAGAAATTCTTTGAAGTCAGTCCGTGGAAGATAAAGGAGAAAAAACGTGTAGCCTACGTTGTCTGAATTCTGAAACGTTTTGAAAAAATTACACATTTGTGCCCGGGCGATAAACCGCGTACGTATATTATCTAAACGAGCCTTACAACAATCGCAATGTCACGAAACGGCGAGCACTAATATTCTACAGCCAACTGTATCAGATTCGCAATTACCACCGCTATGTGCACGGCGAGTAACCCCTACGTGGTTGTGTAAAGAACATTTTCTATTATGAGTGTAACGTAAGCCGCCCGTTTCCTTAGTAGTTACTTCGCCAGTCGCTAGATTGCGCTGGCTTCAGCTGTTACCGCAATTTCTACGACTTCCGCATCGTATTACAAATAAGCGCGGACGGACGAAGTACCCAGTCGTCTGCTTAAGCTTCAAGTTTATTGGCTGGGTGGCGAGTTCTTGAGTTTTGAGTCTGACGCTGCCAGAGCGACCTGCGATTGGCTCATACACTGTAATTGTCATCATGAGAGGCGAACTATTGCGATCGATGATCCCGGCGTCTGTCTGTCACGTGGCTGCGCTGTGCAAAAACGGCTGAACAGATCAAGGTCCTGTTCGGGTTGAAGACTCTTGGTCCTCTTACGGCGAGGGGAGGGAGTTTCGATACGGCCTTAGCCAAATTACTTTGGCCACTTGTTTCGGTGCTGAGAGCGGCGGCGCGCAGGTTTGTGCTCCCCTTGGACACAGTTTAATTGTAGCAGTAATACGGTTTCTGGCGTTTCCGGCAAGCGATGCCCCAGTAGTAATTACAGTCGGATACAGTGCAGCGTAGCAGTGTAAACACGGCTACAGCAGCTGCGGGAGAGGGGCAGCTGGTGATGATGCTACTACTGTAGCTAGAATGACTGATAATCGGCGTTCCAGTGTTATACATAGACGATGATGAGCGCCGAGACTTGATACCGCGGCTCGGCACACCACTTCATCATTCTGCCTTCCATGACTCCATCCTTCCCCATTCCCCATTCCACTCCGATATTGTTCGGCAAACCGGGGACAATGCATTTCCTGAGTTATGGTGACAGTATGGCAAAGTGTGGTAAAGGAAAGGGTAGAGGACACCTGATATAGCGCCTCTTTATGAGGCAACTCCATCACAGAAGCGCTCAGGTATGGCACGCGTTGTCAAGGGATCTCGCAGTTGTATTTGCCACCGACGCGTTTATCCGCGAAAGGAATGAACGAAGTCAGCTGGCTTAAGTAGGCCAGTGTGACCTAGTTGTTGGTGTGTGATCAGAGTTGGTCTAAGCATGCAAGATTAGTCGATAACAAGTCAGAGATGGAAGCCGGTCGGGTCAACCGACGCCGGTTGCTGGTCGGGTCGGGTCAGAGTCTTTTGACCAGCGCTAATTAAAAAAATTGGGCAAATTTTAGCTTCAGAATAACGTGCTTGTCCAATAATCTCGGCTGCAAGAGACTTTCGATTAGCAGTTTACCGTCATTATTAGTTTATGTAGACATGGTTAACATTTGTTAATATGTATACTGGTGTATTTCACGTTTAGAGTGACAGTATTTGATCTAAATTTCGTAAATTTTGCCGGTCCACCGGCCGGTCAAGAACAGGTTGACGACTGAAAATTTTCACCGGTCGACCGGGCGGACGAACAGACACGTTAGCGGTCGGGTCGGGTGAGGAAAATATCGACGGCTCCGTCTTTGTTACAAGTCACTGTGTCCAGTGGTTAGGCTGTGCGACACCCTGGTTAACAGACAAATACACAGACGCCATTCGAACAGCTTCCTTGTGATAAGCTTCGTTGAGCTATAAAGCTGACAAAACTGACGTCCTTTCAGCCCATTCCGCTGCGTGTCCGCAAGCCATAATCCATTTGCTGCTACGTCGTGTGGCCTATAGGCCCCGATCAACGCCAGTCCCGGATAATTACATTATTATATGAGCATGGCTGCTACGGCACGCCTAGGCCTATATGGCGTCGGATGGCGAAGCATCAAGCACGTGGGCGAACGGACAGCAAAGTCGACATTGATGAGTTGTTGCCTGCTGCTGCAGCAGCGCATCATTGCTTGTCTATGATGAGAATTAATATATTGCGTGACTGGCTGTACTGAACCTTTAGGTCTGCTAGAGCCCAAACTACACTCGTTCGAGTTGTTGTGGATTTGTTGCATGTCGAATCCACAACACATCTACAACAAGTCTTGTACAGTGTTCATCTCCTCGACAGGTCTACTGACCAACAATTATTATGATTACGAATGATGACATTTTTGACGCTTCAGATGCTTATTCTGTCATTAATGAATGTTTATTTACGTTTATTTTAATAGCATCTGCTGTTATTATATTTACTGAGCATACGGCTGTACTTGCGTACTACCTTGGGAATTTGCTCTTTGGATTCTCCAAGGTGGTGCAGCAACATACGTAACGTGAGCGTGAATTGCTACACTTTTTGTAGCAAATGTCGTAGTCTTTCCAGCGATGAAATAATCTTGAAGATCTGTTAATATTTGACAAAGTTAGAGGCAGTTAAATGCGCGACGTTCTTTGGAACGCAGTGTAGTAGTAGAGGTATAATTACCTGCACGCATGCTGTGAGCAGCTATTGTTTTGGGCGGCGTCTAGGTGTCTGTCCGCACAAAATCTCGAAAACTACTGATCAGAAATTGATGTAACTTAGTAGGAGTATGGACCACGGTAAACGCTAGAGGTGGTTGGAAGTTGGAGATATTTGACCTTGACCTTTGATCTTGAGAGCTATTTTCGTGTTTTTTTTTTCATTTGCCGTGCATATCCCATCCATTATTAGCAGTCTCGAATGCCTTAACCTAACAACTTCATTTTCGGCGTAAAAGTATATTTTTTAGAATATCTATATCACCTTGCATTGAATTCGATGCAGCTAACCGCGATATATTAATTATATATTTGTTTCAAGGTCATGGGGTTAATATCAAGGTCACGACAGCAAAAAGCGGCTGCGCGCAGGTATGTGCTCCCCTCGGACACAGTTTAATTTATCCCTGTTATGAAAACACGTGTTTGTTTTTTTGTCCAGATTATTGACGAAGCCGACGAAAGCTGTACAGCTCGGGAAGGTGTAGCGTGGTGCCGAGAGCGGGAATTGATGACGTCACGAAATGAGGAGCACATGAAACGATGATGTCGAGTTTACCGCGGCCAGGCAACCGTGGACAGACGAGCTTTGACGACGAAGAAATTCCGGATCGCCAGTGCGTTCTCTACTACACCAATACCAATGCACGTTACGCGGCAGCGGACACAGATATGGCCCAACACAACGCGCTGCCGCAGTTCCAAGATCCCGAGGACTACTATGAAGAGGATGACAATTTTGCAATTCTTGACCCCTTAAAAAGTTTATTTTTGGTATTGGGGCACATCTTTCAAAAATACACCTTAAGTTTATACATCATGGTGTCAAGGTCATGGTAGTTAAAAAGACAAAAATCCGAGAGATACGCCTTTGGTTAAAATACAATCTTGTTATGAAGAGGATGACGATGATGATGATGATGATGACGAAAATGATGAAATTGGAGCTGATGATTATATAGCCGTGGACGAGCAAGGGATTAGCTCCGGTGGATTGGTGATTAAGCTTGAAGATGCCGTGTACGTCGGCACAGACGACTTCGAAGTCGACACAGTGCGCGCCACAGGGGGTCAGCACGCCGGCGTCCAAGACGACAACGACGTTGCCGAATCGTTCTTTGACGGTGCCGACGGTCTCCCGATGGTCTATGGTGGACGATGGCGACCTACAGGTGGCAGTCTGCAGCGTCTAGTGGGTTCTGGCCGAAGATCGCTCCTTGACGGCTGCTGCTGGTACGGACCGGTCACCTTGAGGTGTTTTGCTGCCTGTATTCGCTCGCGACCTTTTCTGTTCTTCATCTACGTTGTTTTGTCTCTGGTTCTGCTATCCAGCTGCGTATCTATGGTGCTGGTTAGCACGCTCGTAGCCCGACCCTATGTTCGTGTAAGCGGGTTCATCAATACAACCTGTACCCGGTACGGTCGCGGGCATATAGCCACTACCAGAGATGGTTTAACCTTCAGATGTCCACACAAATCATTCATCACCATCGTAGTAGTATCAGTAGTATGAGTCGTTCATCAGTATCTTTCTTATCAACACAACCTGTACACCGTCGGTCGTCAGCGAGGGGTCACACAACGGCCAGGTAGCAATGCAGACGTGTACGTGTGGCAAGGGCTGTAACTCCAAATACCGCTGTATTCGCATCCACGTCCGGTACAGACCTCAGTTCGGTGGTGAAAGAACGGCGGTACTTTATGACGACGAGACCGCACTCGGCAGACAGGTACACGCAGCCATTATGCCTACACACTGTAAGTAAGTAAAGAAAGGAAGTAAGAAAATTTATACGTATAGCCACGTTTTGAATTGACTCATTTCGGCGCGTTTCTCAGATGTTAGACGCCGCTATTGCTATTGCAATACCGTTTGTATGTCCGTCCGTCTGTCCGTCACACTACAGATCTACGCCTAAACGGTTCAAAATATTGAGATATGATTTAAAGGTAAAGGTAAAGGTAAGTGTATAGCAGTTTGTATAAATACTTACACCGCTACGGGAAATCACTTACCATATGGGATCACACAGTGTTACCTGCCACCCGGCAGAGGTGACTTTCCCGCCTT
>Ga0126335_1002820_pt1 | contig 10572 bp, 5 predicted proteins | sample OlaspJWI45metaG_FD_108409 | JGI IMG/M metagenome (GOLD analysis project Ga0126335, IMG submission 108409) | Marine gutless worms symbiont microbial communities from Oahu, Hawaii - Olavius sp. 1 OAHU.JWI-45 metaG | ecosystem: Host-associated > Annelida > Digestive system > Unclassified | place... | reverse complement strand
GTTAAGTACGCTGTTTGTACACTATTAGATAAGTTACACATCTTTAGTAATATATTATGTACCTGTGACATTTTTATTAAAATGTGAGCACAGATCTAATTTTTAGGCACATGTTAAAGCGTTTTTGTTATTTATCTACCTAAAACACCAGAATAAAGTATTTTTACCATTATAACAATTGTCTGATAGCCAGACTTTCGTTACGGGTCACTCAGTACTTCGTCACCGTCAAAAACTGCAGACTAGTAAGCACGGCGAGGCACTTACAATTGTACGCGCGCACGCGATCTTACTACTGGCTACGTCCGTAGGCCGCAGCCCGGTATTAACAGAATTTCTTCCCTTCGGTCTATTGTGTACCTTGTCGGGTACAATAAAGTACATACATTCAAAAAGTTACGTTGTGGTGTTAATGATGCAAGTTTTCACAACAAACTCCATTAGTCGGTTAAACTGACTAAAAAGTTATCTTAAACCTAAACTATCCAAAATTCGGTTCTTGAGCAAGTGTTGGGCAAGCTATAAAATCTACATTAAATTTATTGATAATGGACATGTTGTGCATTTTTTGTCTTTTTTATTAAAATATGAAGGCATCAGTAGCCATCAAGTTGGCCTCTGTTAGATTTTACAGTGCTACGAAATGTTGTGTTCAGAAATAGACAGATTGCCAAAACGAATTAAGCAAAACTTTCACTATTACTAGTTGAGAATACGATCAAATTAACGTTTCAGAATAAAAAGACTAGAAATTAGTTGTCCACTATTTGTTCACCGATATAATACACTACATTCAAACCAGATACAAAATTTATTCGCCTTTTACATTCCAAAGTACATTACAACAGATAATATTTAGCAAAAACATATTAAGCATCCACAGCAAGCTAGACCCCAGATTGCAACAGCATATGCATTATTTTATGACATGACTACATCAAAACAGTCTGCCACAATTGCTTCTTTTATGGGGCACTAATCACACACACATAAAAAAATAATCAACTCATTACTTAAACGACTACCTACCCTACTAATCTACTAGCACCAAGCTCAGTATAAATCTCTAATGATGGAGATAGCACTGGATGGATGCTCTTGCAGCACACTGCAATCATACATGCCTGTTCTACTGCACTTCAGTGGCTCAAGACGGTGGCAGTCAACTCGTACTGATGTCAGCTCGTTAGGCTTAGGATTAGGTTTGCCAATGAGACACTGACCTGGTTACGACTTGTCTTGGGGACAAGCTGACCTATAAACCACTCAAGAAATCTCTAACACAAACAGCCCTTCGTTTTAACATCAAATCAAAACTCCACATACACACTCCAAGTCTCATCAGAATCAATCACTATGTCAGATGCAACAGACAAACATTTTTCTATGGCAAACATTAAATAACTTTAAACTAGGTTATAATCAACAGACTGCATCAACATAAAGCATTTTGTCAATGTTCATAGTAACAGCATAACACATTTGTCACCAGTATGTTGCCAGAAGAAATCATTCAGCTTAATCGCAACAGTTCCACTGCTACTGTGGACAGAAAGTACAACGAATTATAAATAAGTCTGTCAACACAATGTTAAATGTTCACATGAAACGAAGCAGACCTCCTCCTAAACCTTTGGCTCTATACACACAAAACATATTCACAATTTACAAGCACAGACGTAACTATAGTATTTCCATATTTTACGTAACACCTGTGAGGTCGGAACACAAGTGCGGAACAGAAAAACTATGTGACTGCTTTTATGTATAACAAAATTTACACTCAACATTTTATACCATACCAGAAACTAAATCTTTCCCAAGTTTACCACCGATCAGGTTTTGCTACTGATTAGATACTTATATAGCCACCTAACCTATCCATTCATTACCGCTATTAGCTATATGTCTAAACTAAAAGGTTGAGTATAAACTGAAACAGCAAACGGCAGTGATGGTACATCAGCATTAATAAGGTTAAAATGTCCCAATCGATGACTTGAAGCATTATTATTAGACCACATCAAATGCAGAGTATGTTACCGATGTGTGCGATGTCTGTCAGTCTGTCATGTGGCTCAACTCAACTTAACTCTGTGGGGGTCATTAGGTGCAGCCTTTGCCAAATCACTTTGGCCTCTTACTGTAAGTCAGTTCAGAAACAATCTCCCCAGATAATCACTTGACTGGTGCAAAACCAGTCTCAACATACTCTAACTGCAAACAAAATACAACAAAAAAACTAAAACGACATTTACAAAAAAAATTACAGAAAGCTAAACATAATAAAAACAATAGTCTGCATCTCATGCATTCGATGAATCCTGTTTTGGTACCATTTACACCATCTTAGCAGGCAACAGAGAAGGCCTATTCTACATCTTGTGGGCCCCCAAACTGGACACTAAGTGATGGTACTCACGCTTGCTGAAGCAGATACTGTGCGTACTGTATCTCATCTGGATAACCAGTAATGCTGATAATACGCTCCTCTCCTTCAACAGCAGCTTCATCCAGTCTGATGACCGTTCTACTTTCTGCCTGAATCTGCTTAATACGACTTCCAGCTTTGCCAATGACAGCTCCAGCCAGCTGTCAAAAATACACACCCACATACAAACTAACGTATTTCCTCTAATAAAAGCCCCCGGCTTGTATCAGAACAATACTGTCAGACCCCTGGCTTGTATCAGAGACCTGGCTTCTATGAGAACCACCCAGTTCACTGCTGAACATGTATTTAAAACACCAAGATTCTCGGCATTGTGTTTGTTATTGCAAAGCAAAACTGTTTTGCTTTCTGGACATTTGGATGCCATAATCATGTACAGGTACATAATAATTCAAAATGACAACGTACCACAGTCCTGTGTATCAATGAGCTCTATGGTATTCGCCGATGGACCACGACTTCTATTAAAACAAATGCACTCAGACCCCCCGGCTTGGATTAAACACCTGGCTTATATTTGAGGCCCGGCTTCTATTAGAGGAAATGCGGTAAACAGCAAACAAACATACAAATAATCAGCAAGCAGTATAAACGAAAAAAATCCACAAAACAACTGTTCCATTCACGCAAGCTATCTCAGCATCCCTTCAAACGTTACGCTTCACATGAAGATATGATCTAATACCAGGCGATGAGTTATGGCTACATTACTACATGCATAGTTGGGTTTTTGCATCGCAAAGTAATTCTTCCTGGCTAAAAACTATTTCCGCCAGTTAAGTTTTTACCAGCAAAATTTTCCAACCCAACTACAAGGCTACATACCATTACTAAGTTTTTCTTTTAAAATTGCAGCCACCAGCGGTGACTAAAACAACTAAGGCCATAAGATAACCACCCATTTTCACTACATGTTCATTTCCAAACTAAATAATATAGCAGTAAATACCAAATGAACATGCTGGAATCATTAATAAATTACTCACAAATTTTGGAATGCTGACTTCAGATGTGGTTCTGGCAGCACCACGCCCTCCGTGGAAACCCTGCCAATTAGCAACAGCTAATAATATAATATAATATAATCCTCATCTGCAGGGCAAGTACAGAACACGGAATTCAAACATAGATTGTGAATACAAGTTTTATAACATTATATAAATTTTAAAAATGATTTCAAAAGTTTGTAACAATTCATGATTTTCCAGTTTTTATTGTTTTGAGTGTAACTTGTAAGGTGCATTCACTTACAACATATCATTGCAAACTGTCTTCGTACTATAAGTGTTAGCATGAAACATGTCCACAGCATATAACAAGCATCACAAACAAGCCATTTGTGAACTAGCCTACAAGTAGCCCAAAATAATATTCCAGTAGAAGACCACACAAACTCAACAAATTTTTACGAGTATAAAAATCCGTGAATTTACTTTTATATTTATGTTAAAACCACAGGTTACAAATTCTTGATCTATTAATTCAAAGTTCAGCCCAACGTCCTCAAACACTAAATATTATTACTGTATTTCTCTTGAAGTAACACAATTTGATATTGGTAAGTCAGCAACCAATTTATTGAAGTATTCCTGCTGATTATATAGCAGTAGCTCATTAATAAAGTTCTAGGTGCCAAGTCAATATACACAGAACTGTGTATTATTTACTCCAAACTACAATATACACATGCACTAATTGTTGTCATACCATAAATAAATTCAATATAGAGACAAAATGCTACTCCTTTTAAGTTAAGACTGAGCTTTTGAGAATATACATACGTGATATGTTGACCTATGCACAAATATCTATACACACAGACTGTATTGAATATCCCACTGCAAAATGTCAAAGCATAAACTGCAAATACTCTAAAATATAATTCACTCTTACCATCATTCTACCGCCACGGCCACGACCAAGCATACCTCCACGTCCATAGCCATAATATTCACTGAAAATGCACACACCATGTCCATCAATGTACAATGTGAGGGGCATTCAAATAATTCCAGGACTTGAGTTATATTTTACACAGCAATGAACAGACAAAAAACACAAGAAAGTTATTTCGTAGCATGGTCTCCATACTGTTCACTGTAACATCACCAGCGCTCAACACATCATGTGAACCTGCAGCATACAAATCTTTGTAAGTACCATTCAGAAAGTGTGGACAAATAATGGCAGCACTGCGTCATTGTTTGTAAATTTAATTCCACTTAGTGAATCTTTCAGAGGTGCAAACAACTGGAAATCACTTGGTGCCAGATTTGAGTAGTTCTGCAAATGCATCAGCACCTCCCAACCCATCTCAGCAAATTTCTGTGTGGTGTGAGGAGCCTATTGAGAGGGTAAATCATCCTCATTTAGCCGGCAGTTTACAGCATCTAAGATGTTACAGACTAATTCTTTCAACAGAAATGAAACTCAGGCTCAACTCAGCTGCAATCTCACAAACTGTCATACGTCTGACCTCGCAACTGCAGTTCTCAACTCTGTTGACGCTATCAGCTGTCACTATTGTATGATGTACGCAATGCACCAATGCGAACATCATCACCGACCGACAGCCGTCGTGAAAATGAGCAAATTACTCAAATTTACATGAACGTACCAAATAGTCATCTTTTAACACCGCAGCAAATCAGTGTTCAATTTCAACTATGGGAACACATTCTACCCCAAAAAATTTAACTACTATTTGCTGCACCTGTAGCATGCCTATGTGGTTTGTTTTAATTTTGTACAACAATGGCATCATGATAAAAACCCACGATCTAGGAAGTACACAGTACCTACTAGAACTACATCACATTCAACGATTTTTATCTTTCACTTTTACGGTTAGAAATATAGCAGTCCTAGAATTTATTGAACGCCCCTTGTACATACATCTTCGGGAGAAATCATCATCAACAACCAATCTTCTTTTTTGAGCAACTAGAAATAATATGTTTCACCTCATCTAACTCTGGCTGGTAAAAAATTCTACTGCTTGGTGACAGAGACATGTGCATAATGACAAAATCACTGCATAAGGTAACTTGAACCTGCCACCTCTTAACAGCAGATCAGCTGCATCAACATGCCCCAGCATTAACTATGCACAGGTTAAGTAGCAGATTACAAGTGTATGCCATAATCCCCAAAATATCAATATACAGTCACACATACAATTCATAAAGTATCAGCCCTTATGAGTGTGAGTGAGTGTGTAGAGGATTAACGTCCCACTCAGCACTTTATAGGTTATTTCAGGGACAAATTTTACAGGCCAGATGACCCAACCAACAGCATCAAAGCACTGAAGAAAGCCAGTTGGCCACTGAGATAGGCTACAGTCCCACCAGAACCACTCCACTGTGTTACAATATGGACTAGGCTAACTGTAGGCAACTGCCTCTAGGTTAAGCACGACGTAATGGTCCCAGTGTGACAAAAACCCAATCTGCTGGACCTATAAGCTGCCTAGAACACCATGCAACAAGAGTGTTGCACTGTACTATAGTAACTACAGCAGCTGTGTAATATTTCCTCTTTTTACTCCAGACCATCATCAGTAATCAGATGAGGCCTCAGAGGTTGAAGGGTACCTGGTTTAGTCACCTTTTACGACATCCGGCCAGGAGACGGAGTGGGTCTATTCTAAGCCCTGGAACCCACACGGGGGTAACAGCCCTCATGTGCAATCGATAAAAAAGTGGATGATCAATGCATGACATTAGTAACAGCAATTCCGCTGAAAAAGCATGAAACATTAATTTTCTAAATGACTACAAATACTTACTCCTCCATTCCGCCTCCATATTCGTCATATCCTTCAAAACCCATATCATACATTCCAGCTCCACCAAAACGAGGTCCCATTGAGCCATAACCACCAAACCTTCAATAAACAAATTTACAAAAAATAACTATATGCAAAGCAATAAACAGGACAGTTAATGTTTTTTCCAAAGCTTCAACTGCAAAATTTAAACGCATTATTACCTCTATTGACTTCTCGGATTATCTTCATTGTTTCTAGTTTGTACCTCAGGTACTCCTATAGCAACAGCTATGGTTTTACTTTATCGTTTTTATTGTATTTTGTATACCACGTACTCATTTTTCTTGATTTATATTTCGTGTCTTGGGCAGCTGTAAGAGCTTAATAGCCTTGTTTGTCCAGCTCGTGTACTGTCATGTGTAAAACATATTTGTATTCTATGAGCGAATAAAATGATTTGATTTAAAATAATGACGCAATTCAATATCAAAAGAAAAAATATGCTCAAGGCTGTGTCTAAAAATACCTAAAATACTGCACGTCCTGAATGCAGAAATATGTATAATTAGGCTACGGCACTGTCCTTCTACTCCACATTAAAAAGCCAAATCAGTGTGCCACTTAAAAACTACAGATGCCAAGATCTGCAAAAGCTGCCAAAAAATTTGGTATCTTTGTGACTTGTCAAGGCATGAGTATAAATTTCCATGGATTATAACACTGGATAAAAGTTTTCAGGCTACACCCAAATTTACTCTTTAAGACTCTTAACACTGACACAGCAGTAACAGCATACATCACATTGTAAACAAAAAGGTAAACATCCACGAGTAAAATGTTCAAAAAATCATTTTAAATGGTTATAACTTATTTGCATCACAGACAAATACAATTGAGGCATTATCTGAAATAAAATGCACATACCTTCCCCTGAAACCCATGGGTGGCCTGCTAAAGAACCCTCCTCGACCTCTGCCCCCTCGCTTGCTGTCAATATATCCGCCGTACTCAAACGAGTAGCTTTCATCCGCATAATTTGGATTGTATGGCATGCTGACTCCTCTCTGACCAAACTGCACAAACATCGTATCATTTCATTATCACAGCTTACACCACAACATTTTGGTCACATCACATTTAGCTCAAACCATTACATCCAGATGCAAAATTAAACTTCTGAATTACACTATATTATAAAGCATCCAGAAACAACATTAATAGCAATAACCATAACTTACCAATATGTAAGAAATTTCAAACATCCTGTGCTTGTACTATCAAGAATATGATTAAAAGCACTGAATAAAAGCACAACATCTGTAAACTTTTCTGTCATACTGAAGGATTTGAAGAACGGCAAATAACTGTGCACAGAAGTGTGTTAAACTCACAACATTTTCATAGTTCTCTATTTGGTTTCATTCAAAGCAACCTTTAGATTTATAACAAAGACATACTAAAGTCATCCACGATATGAGTGGCAGTCAACTCAACCCTAAGTCAACTCGTTAGAACTTGTTAGAGTTTAGGTTATGTCAGGTTATGATTAGTGATTAAGGCAAGGGTTAGAGTTAAATTAGGGTTAGGGTAGAGGGTTGGGTTAGGTCAGCCTTGGGTAAACCATCCACATTTAATACATCTACTCAAGTCATAGAATAGTGGTTTTATTTCGTATAGCAGCCAAAGGCTGGATTGGTACACGCAATGTACAATATACATCCAACAGAGTAAGCCTATACGAACAATAGTAAAATTATCTGTGTAATGTAATATGATAGGCCTAATCATAATGGAACAGGCAATGCGGAATGAAAGAGTTCTGAAATTTTACAGTTTTACATGACAGTGACTGGAAAGTCCTAGCTTGGCGCAGTCGTCCCGTCACCGACGTGTCGCGTTTGTCCGGCAGCAAATAGTGCAAACACGATGACTCTAGCAGCACACTGCGTGTGAAGAAGCGTTTAGTCAGCTGATCACGCCGCGACTCCAGCAAATCCACACCAGCCAGGATCAGCAACAGCGTGTAGTTGTCGTCCTGAAAGATAACTCTCATCGCCCGCCGTTGTATTGACTCTAGCGACTTGGCCTGTGCTGTTGTGAGTCATACTATACGTAATACACTAACTGAACAGCACAGCAACACGTGGCCAAAATACAATAGAAATCAGCATGTTCATATCTATGCAAATGACACAAACAAGCCACAGGCATACCTCAGCCAGGTCTTCCATTATCAAGCCTATACACTTGACAATGTTCTCCTTCTGACCAGATATCTGGATCACCCTCTCTGTCGATTGTGGACAACACTGAGTAAACACCTTGATATGGGCACCACTATCCTGCAGCACACCATAAGGCCAAAAAGTCAGATGTGTGTTTCGGGAAACATGGCCCAAAATAGTTCGGGTCGGTAGGTCAGTTTTTATTACTATTTTTTTATTCAGTTTCACAGCCACTTCTGCATGGTGCATATGGTATTATATATCGTGCCTGCCACCAGATAAACTTGCATAAAGTGTAAATGCTTTGTTCTTATTAAATACACTGTTTGACAACATTATTTAGTTGTTTTTTTTGGTGCTGGCTGTTTGTATAGGTGGTGACCATCATAGAAATCCAACCTTTATCTATAATTTACAATATTCTGGATGCAGGTTTCACTATGCTGTAAAAAACACATAACTTTTTGGTTATTGTTTAGAAAACATTATCAACTCCAAATACAAATGGCCTGTGACTGGTCGTGGGAGTTCAAGTCGCGTCTTGCTGAGGACAACGCCACTTGCCATACACCATTTTTGAGGGACACTGATCTCTACATAGAAAATGGCCAGTCGGGCATATGGATAATTAAATATTCTTTTGCCTATGGTGCCAACACAAAAAAATGACCAAAGGCACAATATACAGGAAACAAGAGGCCAAAGTGATTGGGCAAAGACTGCACCAAATGACCCCCGCTTATAGTTCCAATAGGTCCAGCAGTTTGGGTTTTTGTCACACTGGGGCCCTTACACTGTGATTAGCCTAAAGGTTGTTGCCTACTTAGCTTAGAGGTGGTTGCCTACAGTTAGCCTATTGTAACACAGTGGAGTGATTCTGGTGGGATTGAAGCCTATCTCAGTAGCCAACTGGCTTCCTTGAGTGCTTTGACGCTGTTGGTTGGGTCATCTGACCTGTAAAAATCATTCCCGAAATGACCTATAAAGTGTCGAGTGAGACGTTAAGCCTCTACACACTGACTTGGCCTAAGCATACATTGGTGGCATGGTGTAATGGTTAACGGCATAGGTCTAATCAACGAAGTTAATCAACATCGGGCCCAGTTAGTACTTGGATGGGTGACCGACTTCGGATGGGTAAATCACCCAGCTAACTAGGTTAACTCATCTTTTCATCCCTCTGTTATCGGTAAAATGACGACCAGCTTCGACTGGGAAGGCAAAGGCATGGTTCATACCATTCGCATATAAATGCATGGGTGTGCAGGTAACACTGTGAGATCTCTTACAACACATGCAATACTTCAGCGCTTCTGTGATGAGGTTGCCTCATAATGAGGTGGTATATCAAGTGTCCCTAACCTTTACATTTTACCTTTACATTCACCATCTGCTGTCATCATCATCATCAATCATGGCTAGTGATTCACTACATGCATCTTGCATCTGGTGGCTGGCAGCAGCCTCTAGAATAGCCTACCAAATGATATCATATCAGCACCAACACTTGCCGTCTTCCGTTTGCAACAAATACTGAGCTTTGTCAGCTCTAAATACTATAACATGGCACCGAATACAACTACGACAAAATGATTCTAGAGCAAGAAATAGTGAAACAGCAACACAGACAAAGCAATCACATTAAATACAATTACACATTAATATGTGTATACACACTTACCGATCTGAACTTCTTCACCTTGTCTCCTCCTTTGCCAATTATACGGCCAGCATGACTCTGATGCACTAACATACGCACTTCCAACTCTGCGCTGTCAACACTACCTACCTACATCACAAACAACTGTCACTATAATCACCACATCAGCACAGAGAAACCAGAGGCAAAGAAAACTCCAAGGTACTGTGGGTGTGTTACCATTTGCACAAAACCTGTTAACTGAATTACTGAATCTACTACAGTATGTTAATCTAACAAACAGCACTATCAATCTGCACTTCGGCAAAAGTTACCTAAATATGCCTAATTATACTGCATAAGTGAGTGAGTGAGCAGAGGTTTAACGTCCCACTTGACACTTTATAGGTCATTTCGGGGACGATTTTTACAGGCCAGATGACCCAACCAACAGCATCAAAGCACTGAAGGAAGCCAGTTGGCC
>Ga0126335_1002819_pt1 | contig 10574 bp, 5 predicted proteins | sample OlaspJWI45metaG_FD_108409 | JGI IMG/M metagenome (GOLD analysis project Ga0126335, IMG submission 108409) | Marine gutless worms symbiont microbial communities from Oahu, Hawaii - Olavius sp. 1 OAHU.JWI-45 metaG | ecosystem: Host-associated > Annelida > Digestive system > Unclassified | place... | reverse complement strand
TTGGCCTGGGTGGCTGATTAAATACCGAGAGGGTGCGAACGCGATTCGAACTCGTGAACGTTACCCATCCCAGTACTAACCGGGCCCGATGTAGGATAACCACGTTGATCGTGACCAACGCGCCACCGCTACACCAAACCGCCAACATGTGATTTCCACACAGAGCTCATCCTGTTCAGGGCTTTCCATGCAACAGCTTTCCTAGCTTTCAAATCAGCTTCGGTGGACTCCGTGTATGAACCAAGGTATTTGAAGTTGGATACTTCTGCTGGATCATTCCCCTTAGCTGATGTTTAAGAAAGGACGGCGAATAGTAGCCACAAATATAGAGAAAATTCACAATCTGAATAGAACATATTACTTCTTGTCAAGTTGTCAGTGCAATGCGACGGTCCAGACTTCCAACCACGCATGGATTGTGTCATTAGAACACTTCTCGTTGGTCTGCGCTTTGTAACAGACATCTGATCTGCTTAGTTCTGCTACCTGGCCGGCTAACAAACTGATAAACTGGACATGTAGTGCTTTTGAACACAAGCGAAGTCAAAACAAATACAGCATCACGTAGTTAAGTTGATTTTACAGTTTCATGTGTGCTTCTGACTGCTTTGCTGTCACTCACTTGAGAGCCGTTTAGTCGCATACCAGCAGTGCAGTTTGCCACCATCTTAATCAAGACAGCATGATGATGAGATTGGTCGAATTATATCTGAGAATGATTGAGACAGAGGTGTTAGTCGCGGTAATTTGGTTTGTTTCAATAATGTTTCTGTATGAAGTTTAGTTCGTTTAAGTCGGTTTCGGTCTACAGAAAAGCGGTTGGGTGCTGTGAAGACCAACGATCGATGTTGTTTAGGCATACAGGTCATGCGCCGAGCGATGCTACCTATAGAAGCCTACACACAGGTAGGGGCCTATGCTGTCAGCAGGGGCTTACCTCCTGCATGGCTCGTGAGTCAATAAGACAGCAAGAGGAAAGTCCTATGCGTTGCCATGGGCCCCGGCCTACACTCGGGAGTGTTTAGGCCTATGGTTACTCAGCGAGCCTATAGGTTACCAATATCAGCAGTTGCAGCATGCAGGAGAAATAACAGCTAAGCCAGGAAGCAATCTAAGCCTAAAGCTGACATCTGCGAAGCCTTTGGCGTTCGTTTGTTGGCTTCAGTCTCGTAGATATGTCAATTGACACACTGCTCTGCTCTGCTCTGCTTTCTTTTTCAAGCTGCAATTCGCGCTAATGTCTCTAAGCACTTCGACTATTATACGACAGAAATGTAGCTGTCTTTACAAGAAAAGCTTATCTGAAAACGAATTTCAGATAGAGTAAAAGTTGCAGAAAATGAGCGGTTGTGTTGTTCAAAGCCGGTGTTGATGACGTTGAAAGCCAGTCGTCCACAGCGGCGGACCGGTCGACCTGGTAGCTCACTGCCAGTCACTGGTAGGTCAAACACCAAGGTCAAACACGGTCGACCAGGCTGCGGCCGACGGCCAGTACACCGCAGGCTCTGAGCGTCCGTGTTGGCCGGACGATGGCGGGGTGGTGTCCGTGAAGTTACCACGTCCAGTATCTGGCGCCAGATCCATGCACACTGGCTTCTCCTCGTCGTTTACGTTAAATGGACAAAAAACCGTAGGACAAAAGGGCCGGGGACGTGAAAGCCTGCCTTTTTGACGTCCCTAGGACACGAATGCTAGATTTGTAATCCGTTGTAGTCATTCCATTGTGTGATAAGCATGGAAACAGAATTAAAAGTTAACTGCATAGTTTTTTTAAACTTAAAACTTTAAACGCATTATTTTATTTAAGCTTTTAACTCATAGGCCTAGTAATGTAAACAACTGACATTGTCATGCACCGCTGTTTTCGTTTTACATGTAACCGGCGCATTATAAACCGTTGTTGTGATGATGATGATGATAATGATGAGTGGTATTAGCAGTCTTAATGGAAGAAAGGCAAGGAGTGGACATCGTAGTTAGCTGTGTAAGAATACTCTTAGCCGACACTCCCGTGCTGTCTCATCGTGGCTCATTGGTTCAACGGTCGGTAGTTATAAGCATATGCATGTGATCTTGAAGTAACCATAATAATTTTTTTACTGACAGTAGGCCTACTAATCATCTATACGCAATCACGCCTTCGTGTCCTAGGGGCGTCAAAAGGGCAGGCCTTTCCGTCCTCCGGCCTTTTTGTCCAGGATTCTCGTTTACGTAGTCAATTTGTTATAGCTACACGTCACTTCAATTAATATATCTCGCAGACTCGCACTGTCAGCAGGTGCGTGAACTATTTATAGAAATGACGTAATCTGACAGACAGCTGCAAACAGCACGTTGTAGTTGGCCTATAATCAATTTGACAACGGCATAATTGATAACGCTGCCGTCAGCACTGAGTGATTGCCACGATGGCTCAGACGATATTTACGACCCGCATAGCTACGTGCTAATGTGTTCAATGATGACGTTTGTCTGTCTGTATGTCGGCGTGTACTGCATGGACTCAAACATTTGAATCTGAAAGCCGTCACATAGTAACTTTTTGGTGTATAATTATATTAATGTACGAAACTGTCGTTTTATAATAACTGTAACAGCAAAAATTAATTTCATCACCTCACTTGCCACTTGCCACTTGCAGTTTTTCTGCCATATTTATCTACACGCTCACATTAGTACATGATTTTGTTAGAACTAAATGCTAGCGTCACTCAAACAGGAAGGTCAAAATTTAACGGCAAAGCGAAAAAGCTTTTAGTTCGTTGACATAACTCGTCAATAAAGGTTGAAATCTATGTGTTTGTCAAATATCGAAGTGATCGCTCAATCTGAGGCTGAGATACAACTACTTCCGGTTTCTGAAAACAAAGGGGGTCCCAAAATTTAAAAGTAAGTCACGTGTCTTACCTTGACGCCATTTGACCTATATTTTCGCTTAGGCCCCTAGCCTTCAATATGTGCACAAAATGGCGTCATGATCGACTTTAATTCGACTGAGATGTTGCGATTTTAAAATTTTGGCGTTTAGGCTTGAAATTGCCTATTTGCGCCTATTCTGGGAGATTTTAGAGCGTATTTCCCCCAAATAAAAAGGCATCTCCTTGCGCGAAAACACGTCGTTTGAGCCATTAAGCGTGTGCGCCAGAGCCGCGGTTTGACCTGTGGAGAGGATCGAGAGAAAAATGACAGTCGAAAAGTCACAAAAGTGTTATATTTCACGTATTTGGGGAGAACCCCCACCGAACAGATCTACCCCAAAATTGCATGTGGGGTGATGTCCCGGATATAATCACGTGTTCCAAGTTTCAGACCAAAATTTTGAGGGGTTGCGATTCTACGGGGGGGTCGAAATTTTCATTTTCCCATTAATTTTTGAATGGCCGTTACAACGCTGCACTGTGATAGCTACGCTTCAGTTTAACAATAATTATCTAAGTCCTATTGCAGTTTGATCGTGTGATCCAGCTTCTAGTCGCGGTCGCAGAAAGCAAGTGGACGGAATATTTTTGATTGAAGGACATTCTTGTTGACTCGACACAACTTCGATGGCTATATGATTCTTTCTAGATCCCAAAGTACATGTTCAACCATGGTTGAACGATAGTTGAACGATTATACGTAACTCAAGTGCGACCATGGTAATTTTACCATGGTATTTTTGGATCGGGAAAGTATCATATAGCCACTTCGATATTATTACAAGTTATCAACGTGTTACTAATCATGTCGCTACGTTCATTTCTGTGTGTCGTATTTGAACTTTAATCGAGCAGTGAAGTGATTTTTGAACGTAAACAAAATGCTGCTGATGCTGGCATTTACATTAACATAGCAACAGTCGGTGCGTTGCGGCTGTTCCCACGACAGTCACATAATTATTGTCGAACAACGACCAATATATTATATTGGTCGTTGTTCGACAATAATTGAAATCGACTCCCGGCTGGACACACAGCGTCAACTAACAGCGACTGACTACTAGTGGGGTCATGACTGGCGCGGTGACAGATCGACGTGGGTGGCGCAGAAGGCTGGGTGTAATTCAGTGACGAGTGGGAGAGGCAATTACGATTTCACGCTGTCGAATGTCGATACCATGGCGCTACAACGAACACGTCCGACTGACAGAAATCCACATAATTCTGTGCAGAACCCCTTTAACAAACCCCAAACGACGTAATTTCCTTTTGAAAAGCCATAGTTTACTCACTAGGTGTACCTTCGTAAATACAAGGTCTCTCTTGACATCGTAAAGGCTTCATATCAAGGGCTGCATTGTCGGGGGGGGATGTTATGCGAGTACTTGGCGTGCTGGTCTGGCCTCACCTTTCACAAGTATAGGCCTATAACGGAGATCGGTCTCGGTGACCACCCAGGTAGGTCGGCGCTGACTGGCACGGCACAAGTGCCCATATACAGGTATCATTATTAGCCTGGAACTGTGCGCTAGACGGCGAGATGTCCATTGGCTCAATAGGAGAATGCCAATTACTGAATTCATCAATGTCGGCCGCCCCGCTGCAGTGACGCGGTCAGCGGGAGATGACTGACAGGGAGAGTGCAGCCAATTGAAATGTCTTCAGCAGACCACGAGTGACATGCCTTAGCTACCAGATACGACTCAGCTCGGTCGACAGAGCTTCACATCACAGCTTCAACTCACTTCTGACACAGCTCCTCCATCAGCTGTGGACAGTTCAGGGATAGATTGAAAAGTGACAACCCTGAACCCTAGACCCGACAATCTTGCTTCCTCTGAGAACCCACGCTGTAAGATCGATGCGCAACATTTGTGTGTAATTTCCGCGATTCACCAAACTAGCACCGCATGCTTGTCGCTTCTCTGAGTTCTTTTAAAGCGACGTCAAACATTCAAACCTCCAACCACTGCATACTGTTAGCATGCTAACCTGCTTGTGAAAATAGCAGAGTAAAAACTATTTTCTGTCGCTGTTTCTAAGTCTCTGAACAAGCTGCTGACTGAACTTAGTAAGAAATTTAGCTAAAGTCAACATAGCGCCCGTCGGCCCGAGGTAGGCCTACTTCTTACCTAATATAATAATTCTGTTTATGTGCATGCCCGTCTGTCTGTCTTCGCTCGGGAACGGGTGGAGCGATTGTCTCGAAATTTCCGGGATAGCTTTAAGGCATCTCAGGAATGGTTTTAGGCGCAAAAAGTTGTGTTAAGGGTCTTGGGTAGAGGACCATAATTTATAATTTCGGGGCCTGTATGTAACTACGTAGCTGTACAGCGCGGTTATTGGACCACGAGACAGTTTAACTTTATTAGCTGGCGCGCCACAATGTGGGGGTCAGCTATAGTAATGTTCCGCGCTGTTCGTCCGTCCGTCTGTCCGTCTGTTTGTCACACGCGAATATCTCTGAAACTAAGCGAGATAGACATATGGTTACTAAAAAATCTCGAATAGGAATCCGGGCTTCCCGATTCAGAATCTGCCATCAGATTCGCGATCGGAAGTACGGCTCTGCCAGTTCATGTGCTTCCGTGTGGCACTTTACTCATCGATGCCGAAATGTTGAAGTCGGTTTAGTGAATGGTTCAGTGGGTACAGTCACCGATATGTGAAATATTGTTATATAAAGATGCCGTGTCGAAATTGGAACCGGAAGTAGAATTCTGCCGCCAGGGTACGTTGTTTCGAATTTAATTCTGGGGGCTATTGATGAAGATATCTTTACCGAATTCGGAGTTTCGGTAGAAAATGCGATCCCCAGATGCGTGGAATGATGCCTTCAAACATCCAAGATGGCAGATGGCGGCCATCTTTAATTAGTTACATCGCTGTAACTTGACCGCGGATTGTCCGATTTCGCTGAAATTTTGCACGACGACGACAGATATTAGGGTGCTCCCGGACAACGCCTCTCCGGGGTAAACCCCGGCACAAACGCCCCCCCCCTCAGCGCTAACCAGACGTCTCCATGCTACCCCCCGGAAAACATCCACCGTTGAATCATTCGGACAGACGTTCCTTGCGCTAACCACCAGCCCTCTTCCCGAGCTAAACCCGCAGACAAACGCCCCCTCGCAACTCCTCCGAACATTTCCAGATCTAAACAAACTTTGAATGCTCGCGGGCCAGCTATGGTTCCGTCCCATCGGCGACGACACCTTGTTTATATGACAGACAGCCGATTTGTGCGCTGGGACTGAGCCAACAGTGTGGTATTGATCAGGTGCGGGATTTCCGAGGACGTATTTTCCCGTCATATGCACTGAAAGAGTTCGTCTATTTTGTTCGCGTGTCTGTCTTTATGTAGGCCTCTGTATGTAAGCGGGGACTTTGGGCGGGCGAAAAGCGGGACGGGGCTGCCTACGTAATGGCCGCCTGGGCGGACAGAATGGCTAGTTGGTGAATAATACTGACTTTTCCGCCATGTCATTTGCTGCGCGATGCGTGACGAGAGCCATCGGGTCCCGGCGAGTCACAGCTAGTTCCAGCGAGTACTTTCACTCGTCACCAGCATAGCGCACGTGAAAACAACGCTTTAGTTGATATCTCGCAGCGTATCACAGATACTGCAGCTTATTGGTCAGATTCTCATCCTTGACTGGATACTAGACAGTGGACAGGGCATCTCTGTTTTTTTCGTGAAAGTTACTTTTAATGCAAGAGTTATTAGAGCAGAGTCTGAGCGGAAATTGGCAAGCAACAACAATATCACTGGCAAATATTATGTCTGCACTTTGTTGCGAAATAAACTTAATTATTGACTAAGTACGATATCAGGTCAGATTCATATGCAGTTGTGTTTGTTTCGTCGATATATGTCATTCACATCGCTATTTTCTCCCCGCGTGTGTATTACGACTTTCAAGCGTATACGCTACTGTAAATTACGCGTAGATCTGGCGTTATAGCTTACAACTTCAAACGGCGTCGAACAATAGACGGTCGGTAAGTTGAATTGCACGCGGTCAAGACACAATCGAAACGCGTCTTTGATGTCGCAACAAATGTTTAGCACAGACTGCAGTCTCTGAGCACGTCTGTACTCTGTCGCGTTCCTTCCATTCATAGGCTGGCTCAAGTAGGCATGGCTGGCTGGTGGCGAATATTGTCAACTTGTCTAGTGCTCAGACGACAACTGACTGTGTTGTTGTGGGAGCAAGCTGTCGTTCTTGCTATAGGTCTTAACGCAAAGGCAGAAAACACCCGACATGAGCCAATCTCATCACAGAAGCGCTCAGGCGTGGCACGCGTTGTCAAGGGATCGCATAGTTTCACCTGCCACCGACGCGTTTGTCCACGAATGGAATTAACGATACCCGTCTTTGCCTTCTTGGTCGAAGCTGTTCCTCATTGACCGATCTCGGAGGGATGTACTGGACTGCTGAGTTGGCCTATCCTGTTATTGTTGTATACCTAAGGCAACAGTCTCGGTGTTGATAACTTCGATTCGGTGCCGACTTTGCAAGTCAGAACCACATCTTTTAAACATTTTATTTTTCTGTTAATGTTGCATTAAGTTTATGTACAGAACAGAAGCCCACGGTTGTTGTTTTTTTCTGGCGTTTTGCGTGGGCGAACACTGGAATCTATACTCACTTGTCTTTTATCTATTTCCATTACAGATTACTGCACTACTTAATGTCAACATTAAATATTTTTTTTGAAATTTTGCTTTGCTTTTTGTAAGGCTGCTTTTGGTCTGTAATATACCGACCAGTAGGGTGCCGTGTCTTGTGTACATTTGCGTTTGTCACCTGTAGCAACAAAATGGCCAAAATAATTTGGCGAAGGCCGCATCGAATCCGTGAGGAAAATCGGGATCACCGCCATATGTCCCCTGCGTCCCCAAGAGTTTTCACCCCAAACAGGACCTCGATCCGTTCAGCCGTGTTTGCACAGCGAAGCGCGACAGAAAGACAGACAGTTGCAGAGTGGTCACAACAGTTGCCTGGTCGTGTTCGTGCGACCGACATTGACATAATACAGTCGTAATACGATACGGCATATCTTCCACGTCGATGTCTGTACCGTCGCCTGCGGCTTTCTGGTGACGCTTAAGTGCGTCCATATATATTACACAAATCCGCCAGACCGTAATGTTCGTAGCAGGCCAGTAGTTCTGATGGATTACGCGCTTGGACCGACCGAAACCCGTTAATTTAGCGTTGAATTGGCGACCTGCTGGCAGCCGCTCGGAAGGTTTTCATTAGTGCTACACTACACACTGAGCCACATGAGCCCAGTGGGGGACGGCAGTGATCTCCTTTCCCATAGACCTCAGTCAAATACCACTATACCAGATCACACTGCAAGATCACGGGTCTGCTGAATTCGAGTCAGTTACACGTGCAACAGTTATGGAATATTTATTTTTCGATTTTCACTCTCAAACGCGTGATGATATTTCGGATAATTGTTGCGATGCAGTTTCAGACGGCATTCGTTGTGACATGCTATTTCTATATTTCAGTAAAACTGTCTAAAATTATAACGCGTACCGTAATGCACGCGCGTGGAGCTAAAACGAACGTAACATAATATATTTATTGCGTACAACAAAAATATAAAAATAGGACGAATCATTCATGCAGTAATTGATAGGCCTGTGTTTGTTGTGTCGATAGCATTTTTAGGCTGCATCGAATGCATGAGACGCAGACTATTGTTACCGATGATTGCGACGTCTGTCCCTGAGTATCTCAGTCTGTCTGTCTGTCTGTCACGCGGCTGAACTCGCTTTAACTGTGCAGAAATGGCTGAACAGATCAAGAAGCTGCTTGGGGTGAACACTTCTGGGGGGTTATGGAACACTGTTTGAGACGGCGGTGCTAATCCCTCCACGAAGAGAGGGAGGGGACATAATTTTTAATTTTGGGACCCTTCGTATCTCGGAAACGGCTGAAGCCAGAAACTTGAAATTTTGCGTGCACACACAGGGGGGTGCAAGTCCTAACGAAAACTATGCAAAAGTAGGCCATAGGGGGTCGGTTCTGGGTCACGTGACCTACTTTTAACTTATCCGATCCCCTACATATCTTAGGAATGGCTATAGTCATAGAGTCCATCGCGTGCAGTGTGTGCAGTACATTCGATGCAGCCTTCGCCAGATTACTATGGCCTCTTGTTGTTAGTAAGGCTGCACGTGCTTCTTATATGGGCGTAACAACCAATGGATGTAGATCATCAGAGGTTTACGGTTATACGCTGTACAATATACACACAAATTCATAGTTTAGCCGCCGGCACGGAGGCTAAAGTTTTAGCCAACATGTGAGCTGACCGCCGATCGGCGCCGGGTAAACAGATTACCGATGCTTACATGTAGAACCTAGGTGTGAGATCCATTTGCCCAACTGGGGCCCCTAAAGTGCAAAACGGGGTCACATTGACCTACTTTTAAATTTTGGAATTTCGTCCATGTTTCCTTAACGGCTACAGCTACAGACTTCAAATTTGGTGGGCATATTGCTTACACAACGGTTGAATCCAAGATGGCGGACGACGCCCACGTGCAAAACTAGATCACACTGGGCAAAAGCTGGGTCACGTGGCTGTATTTTAAATTTGCGGATCGCTGTGACTAACTCTCAAACGGCTAAAGATATAGGCTGCAAATTTAGCTCGTACATAGATTGTAACGTGTATAAAATAAGCAATACAAAACTAGGTCATAGGGGTACAGAATCAAAGTCACACGACCTACTTTTAAATTTCGCAAATTTTTCAATATCTCTGCAACGGCCGAAGGTAGAGACTTCACATTCAGCGTGCACAGCTTCTACGAATACTACAATCTACAAATGCAAAACTAGGTCAAAAGGGCGTAACGTAAGTCACGTGACCTGTGTTAAAATTTTGGGATGGCGGCTGGGCGGTTACGGCCCAAAGTTTAGGGGGCTGGCGACGAGTGCCGAAAGCACTAGTCGAGGTGCGGCGGAGCGAGCGCCGAAGGCATGATAAGTTTAGATTCGCCCAGGGGGTCTAGGAGAGGGCTGTAAGCTCCCCAAATGGGTCCGAGCTAAGCCCCGCATTAGCAATGCTCCCGGCAAAATCCTCCGCGGATTTTTCGTCGTTTTTTTTGTCTAAAATTTGGTGCATGGTTTGGTCACGTAACATCTGATGCACTACAAACGTTGAAGGTCATGAGGTCATGACACAAAAACGAGATCCATCACGAGCTAAGTAAGCAACGTTATGGTGTGTGAGTGAGTCACGCTTCACTGCGCATCATTGCGCATGAGCACGTGCGTGTGTTGATGACACGTGGCTATGTTGATGACAGTTTGTTACCCGTCAGGCAGTGGAGTCAGTCTTGCCGTCTAGAATCGATGCAGTGGTTGTTGATGCTTGCTGACGTGTGTCGTGTTGCCGCGTACTGCGACTTAGGATGGCGGATGTTTTGGGGCGCCCCGAGCCGGCGGCTATAAGTGGCAATGCATCTGAATTGCCGCATTTGCTAGTTACATTAATATCCGCGTGCAATGCCAATCTGGCACCTGCGTTGTGTAATAGAAATAAACGAGTATAATTATAGCTAGCTCTACAGCTACCAGGGTCTCCAAACCCGACAGTCGTCAGAGCGTGCCTGCAGACTGAGGT
>Ga0126335_1002818_pt1 | contig 10576 bp, 4 predicted proteins | sample OlaspJWI45metaG_FD_108409 | JGI IMG/M metagenome (GOLD analysis project Ga0126335, IMG submission 108409) | Marine gutless worms symbiont microbial communities from Oahu, Hawaii - Olavius sp. 1 OAHU.JWI-45 metaG | ecosystem: Host-associated > Annelida > Digestive system > Unclassified | place... | reverse complement strand
GAATAACTAGCAACTTAGCTGCATTATGCAATCTTATGCTATATACAAACATATTTAATAACAAGTGGCCAATGCAATTGGTCAAAGGCCGCATCGAACCCCTCCCCCCTCACCACAGGGGATGAGTACCCCCATCCATACAATGTTTCTTTGGTCACCAGGAGTTTCCAGCCCAAACACGTCATCAATTCATTCAGCCTTTTTGCACAGCCTGCCTGTGTTACAGACAAACAGTCTGACAGATGCCGGGAGCATTGATCGCAATAGTCCGCACCTCATATATTCTATGCAGCCTCGTAATAACTAGCTATAAAAGCTTATAGTAACAAAACTACTTTAAACGTACGTTTTAAATAACTACGAATTCATTGACTGAAAAATGCCTAACTATATTAAGTTACAGCTCATTGTGATTGAAACTAGTTTCATACACTGCAAGTACTTGCACATGCCAACTTACATTTCAATTATAATCAGTTATTCTAATTTTATGGACCATTATAATGCACAGCAGTAATAGCAACAACTGCAGTAAAGCCGATTTTCACTAACCTTCGCTGACCTTGTAACCTGTGTAAAAATTGTCATAAAATACAAAGACACAAATATGAGAACAACTTGATTGCAACGAGTGTTAGAATGCTCTAAAGAATACCAAAGATGACGCAGTTACAAAAACTATAAACGTGTCATCAAAATTTGTTTGAAAGCAGGTTAGCAACAATCAATATAATAAAGTGTTACCATTGCATTCTAGCTCAACAGAAATTTGAAAAAAATGCTGTAAGCGTAATGTGAACAAGAACACAAATAAATAAATAGGACAAAAGTACAAATCTCGCACCCAACTTGTACCATATTTGGACCAGAACTCCAAGCAATTTTACACACCTCGGCACTGCAAATGTGATGTATTTTAAAACAAATTATGATGCAAAATCAATATCAATGCTACATAAAATACTGACATACACAAAAGCCAAGATGTATAAAACAATATAACAACTGAAACTAAGAATCATTATAAATTGCTTAAGTGAAAGCAAAGCAACACGAAGTACAAAAAAAAGCTAAATTTTGTTACAAGCTGTATAAAAATTTACACTTTACAACATTCTTTACAGACCTTCTGTGCACTTGCGATGGACGCCTGTTAGCAACATGTGCACAAAAATGCCAAAAATCTACAAAAATGCTTTATTGCTTCACAGAAATGAATGATACTCAAAAGCAAGAAAACTAAATGAGTTCAAGCTGTGCAAAAATACAGAGAGTAAAGCCAGAGAGTGTTGTGACTCTAAGTAAATGAAGGATCATCGACAGTGAGTGTTGTAACATGTCATATGCAGCTAAGAAAACCGAAAATGAAAAACAAACAAGTTCTTTACATTCTTGGAGTTTGCTATGTAGGCTATTCATCAAATATGAATTACGAATAACAGGCCTGCTCGTCATCATTTTAAAAAATTTTCGCTGATGTCTTTTAACATTAATTGGCCAAATTATCTGAGCGAGACCTTTTACTATGGTCATGAAGCAACTCTTAGTCAGAATGGAATGTGATGCTTAGTGATCCACTCAACATGAAATAGATATGTGTTTTGGGAGTCTCATCAAAATTTCTTTACCCACACCCAAATAACCCCAAATTCCGAAATTTTGCATTACAAAAGCTGCTTGTTCTGGAAACATGCATAAACCTTGGTATCAATGTCAACAAAATGCACACCCACACAAATTTCAAATACTGGGGTAACACTGAACCAGAAGTAGACATATGATTTAGAACTGAGATGTGCTAACTCTGGTTAATTCTAGTATGCATTTTCTGTGTTGCTAACTACTGGCTGGACAGTAAATTACTAAGTATGACTCTACATATCAATATCCCATAATTACAACACAAACGTGCAAATTCCAAGAAGTAACAGAAAACAATTAAGATAAATTTGCACAGAAGTGGTGACGTGTGACATTTAATAAAATGAAATTGAAAGCTAATGAAGTCTGATATGTAACTACCCAGAGTCAGCATCAGCTCCCCAGCCACCTTGCTTAGATGACGGTTTCTGAGATGAGTTATCAGCCTGCAACATCCGTATCAACATCAAGGCCGTGGACACTAAAAACTGTATTATGCCCATGGCTAGTAAGGTGATGAAATTAATTTCCGACGCTTTAGATGTGTCATTTAACTGTGGGCATTACACAGTTTTTTTTTTATAAAACTATAGTTTTCATACATTAATTTTCATCCAAACCTAGAAAATCTATGGCAAGCCAATTATGCATTTGCCATGCAGGATGTCACAGATAGACAGACAGATGGGCAGGCAGATGACACGCTCTCAGGCTGATCACTACTGGTATATATGTCCTCTGTCTAGTGTCTAGAGGTGAGCAGACACACAAAAATAAGCAAATACAGAAAAAAGTTACAATCCACACACCACAGATATGAAACAACTCAGTAACATTCTACATACTGTTGTTGAGTACTTTCGAGACTCAAACAAATCTATGGTTTCATCAGCTTCATCCTTGAACAGTGAAGATTCTTTGGTCTCTGGTTTGTTTGCACCTGGAGCTGCAACTGCCCTGCGACCTTTCTTTGCCTGCTATAAACACAACCCATTAAACTGTAATCCTGATAAAATAAAAATACTAATAGATGAAAACAGATGCTCCTGTATTCCCGATAGAGTTGGTACCAATTTATCACTCATAAATAGAAGAAATGGTATAAAACTAATCATAAACTGAGATAAATAGTTCAACAAACAACTGTACTAGCTAGAATGCCTTTCAATTGCAGAGAGACCACCCACATGTGTGTATTTAGTTACATGCCATTTTCCCACATGGGCTTTTATACTGACTTTTCACATGGTCATTTTTCTTGATAAAAACAAAGCTTACAAATCTAATCATACAACACACTGCTAGTGATCATATTGATCAGGTGATATCGCGATATCAATCATGGATGTGACCATCTCATTATATCATAGAGTACAAATGTCACATGCCGCTGCACACATGCACACACACTGCCAATGTTAACAAACAGTGTGCGACAATAATCCAGATGTCACTGCATTTGATCATGTGAACAGATGGTCAGTCAGTGACAGGTGCAGCCCCAACAACTCGCAAACCACACAACCACCTATGCATCTCTGCGGACAAGAATGGCACACACAACAGCGGCGGCGGCAGGCAAGGAAAGTGTGATGGCTTTGATAAGTGACCACAGCATTATGGTCGCTTCTAAGCCTACCTGCATGCTCTGCTCTCTCTCCCTGCTCCAAAGCAGATGCAGACAATGCTAATAATTCAAGTAACAGCAATATTTAATCCTGTCAAGTGACTGTGTCTGAGCACTTACAGGTAGTTATGAAGTGTGCACTATCATCTGCTGTTTAGCAAACTAATTAAGCAGTTTGCAAAACAGGCTGACATGCCAGCAGTCTATTACATCACTAAACCCATATTTTCTGCATTGTCAGTGTCTGCAGTAGCATCCAGTAGTAGCATGGAAAAATGGATGATGCAGTGTGTCAGGTTTTCAGGTCATTAGAGGTATGGCTGGGGCATATAACTGGGAGACGAACGACGATTGATAAACTTCACAATATAGTGAACAGCCAGCCGATCAACTGAGTGGAGTTGGCCGGCTATAGCAGTTCAGTGTTTGTAATGTCTACTAAAAGGTGCTATAGGTGGCCACCCATAACCTCTAGTGGCAGTTTTCCTGTGGGATCAGAATTCAATAATAACAATAATAATAATAAACAGATTTGTATAGTGCCGTAAGGTCGTAACTTCAGAGGCGCTGGGGGCAGGCTGACTGCGTCTATCAATTCAGAAGAGAAAGATAGATTCTGTGAAGAGAAAGAAAGGGAGAGAGAGAGAGAAGAGAGATTCTGAGATAGTTAAGGGTTGTTTGGGTGTTAGACCATGCTGGTTGTTTTACTACGGACATACAGTTTTGTCCATGTATGTGTTGCGAGTTCAGTCTGATGTGACTGAATTTTGTGTAGCATTGTTACTTGTGGTGAAGTAGCTAACTGAATAGCGCTGCGAAGGCCGTTATTGTTGGCCGTTGTCTGTGAGTTAAGACACTGACATTGTCCCTTTACTTAACTCGTTGAGTGAAGAGTTACCTTTCTCTTTTCTGCAGAGTGTTTATATTGTAAAGGCTCTGACTGTGAGTCTGCAATGTTAATTGGCTTCTGAGAGCCGTAGCTATGAACTATAAGAGTTTGGCCATGACCCTATGCCTTAATCCTAAACCTAACTCTAATACTTACTCTAACCCTAGCCCCAATCCTAACCATAACCATAACCTAAACCCTAACTGCTGCCCTTACGACGTAGACGTAGAGAAATTATGGGCTCAGGCTGACGCCTCTATGCCCATCTCTTCAATACTCCTTCTCGTAAAATTATCAAATACATTTACCAGCTAAACCTCACTTCGGTTTCCGGTTCCTACAATTTCAGCTCGCAAATTATACACAATATCATCGTTTTTGATAGCATCCTACTGGCTAAAAATTGCCGTTTATTCATACATATCCAGAAACTTACTTTGACACTTTTAACACTAATCGAATCACCAAGCATTTCGTCTGTCATCATCTTCTTATTTTGTTTTATTATCGCCGTTTATAACCAGCTAAAAGCGTCATTAGCTACGAAACGTAGAATAACCAATAGTCATATTGTATTCCGGTATAACGTAGCATACTGTCTAAAGCTCGGTTCAAAACTTCTCACCACCGGTTTTCTTCGGCCGATGGGCCGTAAATGATTCCAGTAAACATGGACTGTGTTTAGTTCTAACGGGTGGTGTGAACTGAGTCTAAGTGATTTGCATTGTAAGCGAATCGTCCCATGTCTCAACTCTACACCGTGGGCCATAAAAACGTGCCACTTTGTTTTCCGCCATAACTCCGACGTTTCTTTGTCAATTTTTTTTAATAATTTTTGTAACAATGAAAACAGGAAAGAATACTCTATTGAATCTTATAAAAAATTTACCATCTTACCTTAACTATGTACTCTCGACTCTACCTCGTAAAACAATAAACAACAGTTTATACATTTTGACGTTAATGTTGATGTTCACAATTAAATGTTGTATTACACAGCAGTGAATACCAGTCAGCGAGTAAGTTCAAATGTTTATTACAGGCTGTGCTCAAAATGTCCGCCTTTTGCTCTGATGCAGGCTATCAGACGACGGTGCCATTGATCAGTGGCAGTGTCAACAATGTGCTGTTCCAGATCCTTCCAGGCGGCTACCAGTTCTTGAGCCCGTCTTCTTTTCAAGCATTCGAGTCTTAAATCGTTGCGGATAATGCGCCTTACCAACGTTCGCGGAATTCTGAGCTCTTTGGAGATTTGTCTGGTTGACAGATGTGTCTGAGGCTTGTCTTCCTGGCTCTGAACAAGTTCTTCGACGGCAGCAATGTTATCTGCAATTCGAACCGACTGCGGCCGACCATTTCCAGCTGTACGTTCTATCGTACCAGTTGTTGGCAGTTTTCAAAAAAGTCATCAAGCGTGCGTCTTTTCCAATTCTTGTTGAAAAATTCTTTTATCAGTCGTCTGGAAGAAAATCCTTTACATTCCCCCAGATTTTTAATTAAAAGTTTATCTTCAAAACTCAACATAATTGTTCAGTTGTAACAAACAACTCAAGTAAAGTTTTGTTACGCGCAGTGTGACGCAGTTATGACGTCATCTAGTCGTTAAGTAACTAAGTTGTAGCGTGTTTTTTGTCTTTCCAACGGTGCAAAAAGTGTAAAAATCTGTCAACAAATGTCAGAGTTATAGTCGAAAATAAAGTGGCACGTTTTTTTATGGCCCACGGTGTAATTTATACGACAATGCCTACAGCTAGAGACCTTCAAGGTTTCAAGTAAGTGCAAGAAGAACGCATAATTGATTAAATGGCGGGATAGTGGCCAGTACCTGGTGTTGGTTAAGATGTGCCGTCGCTCGGTCGAGTAGTCTGTCTAGGTCGTCCACTTCACCAGTGTTATTCATTGCGATACATAGAGGCAGCCTGTAATTATACATAACATGACACGTACACTACACGTACGGCTGCTGTTGGTCAACCGAGTGACGCTGCAGAGCGGGATGGATTGATTTTATTCACTCAGCAGACAAATGAGAGCTTACTGTTGCTCATGCACAACGCTGGCGACTGTCAATGTCGAATTTCATTTTCATGTCAGATAAACGCGTGCACCGGCGTATAGTGTTGAGTAATGAACCAATGAGCTTTGCCAATTTACTAATTAGGGCACAATCATTTTGACAATTTTTAAACGTCTGAAAGCTAAAATGGGCTCTTGTCTTTGGACTCCTGGTTTCTGTACCTGCTACCCTACCCCCGTCATATGAGACTCGCGCTTTGCACTTGCGACATGCCATTTTTCTTTAAACAAATACCTGGATACGCCTCTGAATGTCGGTTTTCATTTGATAAATGCAAGAAGAATTAAACTGTATCTGGGGGGCATATAAACCTTTGCGCTGCCGCTGTTTTGCGACCGTGACCTTGAAAATATGTCTCAAAGTCAAAGGTCAAAATTTCAAAAGCTCCGAATTAGTTCGAGCGTTATCGTAACAGATATTCCGATCAAACTCAAGCAATTTCCGACCAGTAGTTTTGTGAATTGCACGCTACAACCGCTTTTTCGCTGCAGTGACCTTGACCTGCGACGCATGACCTTGAAACTAAACAGTGAGCTAGATATTCTGAAGATGTATCTCTACATCGAAGTTTCTAGCTCAAGCCTTTGTAAAGGAATAGTTTGAGTTGAAAAAAATCCGAAAATAGCTCCCAAGGTCAAAGATCAAGGTTAAATGTCACCAACTAGTTACTAGTCGTCTTTGACTTTCTGTAAAACTACCTCAAAAACTGTTTTAACCTGCATCTGCACCTGCACTGCACTGCACTGTTTTATGATTACTTGTTTGTTTTATATTGTACTACTAATCGAGCTTTTCGGCTGCAAGAACCAAATAAACGATGATGATGATGATGATGATGATGAACTTCCAACCACTTCTAGCGTTCACCATGGGACATATTCCTACTTACTTACATCGATTTCCGACCAGCAGTTTTCGAGATTTTCTGCGGTCGGACGCACAGACTCACCCACTGACTCACAGATAGACACCGCAAAAAGCTATACTTGCTCGCAGCATAGATGGCGCGCAGGTAATGAACCAATTTAGAAATGAGCTCGATGACATCGAGCCCCATAAAGCTGCTGAGGCTGGTCGATCGTTACTATGGTAACGCGAGTAAATATGCAGCCATATTACAGCGATGAGCACGCGCAGCATCCGTCCTTCGATCGTGCCCAGGCGCTTATAGCAGGGGGAGCTCGATAAAATACCTGTCTTTTATTACCTGATGTACATGTAGGCCTATTCCAGTTGAACACACAGCTGCCGTATACTACGCGCAGTTGAGGCTTGATGCCTGTTGGACCCGCGGGCGTGTGTCCGTCTGTCCGTTGGCCCTAGTGTAGGCCTACCGATGGCACGGCGGTCAAACGTATGCAGGCAAGATCAGAACTGTTATGATATGGACATATGTAGGGATGGAAGGCTGAGTTGGCCCACACTATAGCTGTGAGTAAACATGCCCATGACCGTTAGGCGACTGATATCGCAGTTTGCTGTCCTAGCCGTCACGCCTCACTGGGCAGGTGGGAAAGGTGTGTATAGGCCTATACAGTGTACACAGCTAGACCACAACTGCTACCAAAGAGTGCAGTGGTCCGGGTGTCGAACGGTTGAACCTGGCCCCAAAGCCGTAGCTTAGAGTCTCAGACGGCTGGCTTACAATCCTTATGGCTGGCTAGCCGGCTTAAGCCGTGGCTTAGAACTATCGATGGCTTACGGTGGCTGATGGCGGCTAGCCACGGCTTACGGGTACAAACAAGAAAATGAACCGCAGCAAATTAGCACAGTCACATCAATTTATCCCACTATCATGTCAGATCTAACACCGAGAATAGTAATGACTCTGTTCGTGAATTAGCATTAGAAAAGTACAGTTAAGTAGTAAGCTAAAAAATTGTTGGTCGGCAGTCAGCACACTACATCATAGTTATCGTGAATGAACAACACCATGTCAACTTTATATGGCGCCATTGATGATCTTGTTGAATTTAGCATGTTGCCTGAAAATTGATTCCATCACACACCGGCACACTGTCTGGACTGACGGCAAGGTAAATCTTCGCCATCTCGGAAAGACTTGGATAGTCAGATCATCTTCGTTGCCAGATATACTGATAATATTCTAGAAGGAGAAAGCTTTAAGCTGCGCCGTCTTATACGGGTCTTTTACGGCTTACGTTTTTTCCGGCTTGGCTAACTGATTTTGTGGCGGCTTGTAAATTAGCATGTTGCATGCATGGCGGCTTACGGCGGCTTACGATGGCGGCTTTGGGGTCTAGTTGAACGGCGGTTCAATACGTATACCATCGACGCTATCGATTACCGAGTCACCCTAAATCGCTAGCGGAGGCAGCTGAAATGTACGTACGTTAGTACCTCTCAGACTCAGTTACCAACGACGACATACAAGATATAGAACTATATTCTCACTATTGCAGTCGCATGGCACGCACACTCATGATCAAAGCTGTTTACTTGTTTTTCGGCCGCATCGAATGCACAACGTTCGGCTATTTGCGACCAGTGATCCCGTAGCACGGTGTGTTAGTCTGTCACACGCCTACTGAACGGATTTGTGGGGCTCCAATCCACCTCGGGCGGAGAGGAAAGAAGTGGGCGGTACTGTGCTCTTTGTAAAATATGATATAATTGAACATAGGCGTACGCAGGATTTCACAATGGGGGGGGGTTAAACATCCCACCTGCAGCCTTGCCGACATGATTGTTGATGAACAAGCAATATTGTGTTAATGACATGTCACCAGTACAGTTATTGTATTGGTGAACAATACGCCAACAACGGGATACAAAAATTATTATTATCATTTACCACTACTTAGGCTACGAAAATCATTGGGCCACAATTTTTTGACTTGTCCAATGGGGGGGGGAGTTTGAACCCCCCAACACCCCCCTCTGCGTACGCCCCTGTAATTGAACACTGCTTGCATTCGATGTGGCATTCGCCTAAATTTTTGGCTTCTGGTTTTTCTATCTGTAGCATAATCTGTAATTTTGATGCTGGATCATCACTAATTCTTACACAATGCTTGGATTTTGATAGCGCTTGCATAGGCCTGTAAATTGTAATACTCTGTGCCATTTGGCAGTAAAAGTTCAGAATTCAGATATTTGTAGGCTATTAAATACTCGTATGTCAAGATATCGAGAATCGACACTTACGGAGCTTCTGTCAAATTCGGTCCCACTTTAGCAGCCAGTTATGGCCTATTCGGTAATTAGTCACAACGACCGAGAAAAAGTCTTGTTCCTGTTCATCCTTTCTTTGCGCGACTAGATTTCCTGTGGCGTTTTAAGGTAGTATTTACCATTTTATTGTAGTTATATATGATTTGTTCGCCAGTATTTACATAATTTAAGATGTCTAAGCTGTCGATGTTTTGTAAAACTGAACTAATTAGTTATTTTACGACGTAACAAATGCTTATTATCTATCGGCATTGATACCACGCGGTTATGAATGGCCTCTAGTCAAATGCGGATATGCTGATCTGCTGATGTTCAAACCCTGGGTAAGGTTGAGCTTATTATCATGTTTAAGGTTGTGATTAGGCTTAGGTTTAGGATAAATGGTAGGGTTAAAATTAGGTTTTAAACATGCTATTCTTGCTGTTTGAAGTCGAATACTGGGTTCTCCACTGTGTTCTTCTTCCTCTTCGTGTGAAAGTGCAAACTTCAATAAGCTAGACAAAAACTGTTTTTAACCTGCGTCTGCATCTGCACTGCTGTTCCATCACGCTATATGATTTACTTTCTGAGGCCTCCCGGCGAGACCACCCCCAGCGAGACCTAGGGCTTGGCAGACCCAGTCCATGAAGACTTAATTTTCTACTGGAAATGCAGTCTGTTACTGTTAATTACTGTACTTTCCTTAGTGTGACAACTGATTCTCTACAGCCATTCTGTATGGGTCACTAACACCGTATGCAGCTTATTTAGATATTTTTTCCATAATTCTGTTTGCTGCTTATACAGTTAATAGACGAGTTTTGTTGCGTTTTTCCTTAAAATCTTCGACTTTCTTTAACATTTTCTCCATGAGAACTTTATTTCAAAACTGTATTTCGGTAAAAATAGTTCAGTTGGCGCCATCATTCTGTTTGCTGCTTATTCAGCTTATAGACATTTCATCTTTCATTTTATCGTGTATCGACTACTGCAACTCGCTGTTGTCTCATCTGCCAAGGTCAACCATTCAGCCCCTGTAGCGTGTGATGAATTCAGCGGCTCGAGTTATCATGAACTTGTCGTTGCGCGACCATGTGAAGCCAGCTTTGAAGCAGCTGTCGGTTGAGCAAAGAATTACAGACAAGCTGTGTCTGTTTATGCATCACAT
>Ga0126335_1002817_pt1 | contig 10576 bp, 9 predicted proteins | sample OlaspJWI45metaG_FD_108409 | JGI IMG/M metagenome (GOLD analysis project Ga0126335, IMG submission 108409) | Marine gutless worms symbiont microbial communities from Oahu, Hawaii - Olavius sp. 1 OAHU.JWI-45 metaG | ecosystem: Host-associated > Annelida > Digestive system > Unclassified | place... | reverse complement strand
GTGACACCATCCGGACGCTTGCCGTCGTCACGGCTCAGACCTGCCGGTTCTTTCACAGCTGGAACTGATGCTCTCTTGAAAGCCCGCCATAAGATGTCATTGAGCTGGCTGTGATGCTGGTGTTTTGGACCACTTCTGCGACAAGCCAGGCCATGGAGTCCTCGTGCACTGACTGTTTTGCCACACACACAAGTGTGTGGTTCACAAGCCTTGCATCCCAATCTGTGAGCCACAGCTACTCGCACTGCTTCATCCGACAATCGCAGGCCAACTGATGCTAATTATTATTATTAGCTAAACTCGGTGGCATTAACTTACTGCGTGCTTCGGATATGAGGCTGACAGACTGTTCACACTGCAGAAATCGAAGACCTATATATGACACATGTATTTGTATTGATGCAGACCACACCCATGCAGCCTGCAGCAGGGCGTCTCGAGTCAGTCGATTGTCGTACAACGCAAGCATAAAACACTGCAATGCAACACTGAAGAAACTGATGCTCAAATCGCATGCACTTGGTGATGCACACACACATGCACTAACATCCACATTCCACACTCCGCAGATTTCGAATATCGCTATGAGCTGTGTATTGTCAAATAAAACTAAAGTATTTGGGCTACATTTTCGTCCGCCGCAGACAGTTCGATGCTTGTGCATAGGCTCCGAAGCCTGCCACTTTCTGCGAAAAACTGCCGAAACAGCCACAACGCCGTTCAAGGTCATTTAAGGTCAGCAATTTACCTTGATACACGAACGTGACATGATCTTCTGAAGATACAGACCTACCTGCGTACCAAAATGGCCTTTCTAGGTCAAGGTGTCAGAAAGTCTGTAACTTATTGTATGACGAACACACGTCTATAGACGATGCATAGCGACAAAACGTATAACCACGCCTATGACAAGATACAGTACAACTGAGTCCAAAAGTGCTGCCAAAGGAAACGTGCAAAAATCTGTAGGCTTAAGGGGCTATAGCGCTTGTGCAAAAAGCTCACACTGTCGCTAAGTAGTCTGTGACATCGCCGACTTCGTATTTTGCGTCGTGTATCGCTGTTAATGCGTAAACAACAGTATGAGTGACAGACTGCTGGCGGTGTTCATCACCTAGTCCGTGTGTCTTGGCCAGCTCATCGCCTTCCGGAACAAGCGGCGTTTCCCGGAGCCGGCCGTCTAGCGTCAATAATCTTTCACCGGCGACGACCGCGGTGGCGCGGTCCAGTCTAGTGGCGGCGGTTGTTGCTGCAGAGAGAACCAGACAGCCGTCGACATGGTAGGTCTGACGGAAATTCACGCCTCCCTCCCCCCGACATCGCACCTCGTACCGGAAAAAAAACCTGTATAGCTAATGCCAGTCTCGAAGAGAGCAGAACAGACACTATGTTGTACTTAACTGATGGATGCTGTGCGGACTGCGAGATTCAAGGAAGTTTTACAGCAATTCTGGATCCGCCCCTGAATTGTACGGCGAAACACGTGGTGTATATAGGCGTAAGTTATGGTTGAGGTTTGGTCAGGGTCATTCAGGTTTTGAGTCAGGGCTAGGGTTGGACACAACAACAGACTTAGTCGTAGAAGAACGAATAAAAATGTCCGAAGGCGATTATCCGGGGACCATTTCCGCGCTTTGTAACAGGAGAATTACCCACGTGTGAACCTTCCATAGCAAAAATTCCTTATAACAATCGCTCCGTATATCTACGACAAAATTTCGTCTACACTTGGACTAAACTACTGATAACCGTAGCACCAACGTTCCTGCGACATTTCCCCGGATAATTACCTGCACCCATACATATGGTTATGGTTGCGCGGTTGGGGTTAGCTTTGGGTCATGCAAAAGCACACCATCCAGATGTCGATTGTCAGGGAGGCCAATATCCCGGAACCACCTACTCCAAGCCTACTCGGACCTGAACCCCAATAGAATTTCTTTATAATAAGTTGCTATAGACGTCTATTCATGCTTAGGCATAACCTAGCTTTTGCTTAGAGTGGTTTCCGATGAAGGGGAACATGCTACGTGGGTTTTGTACCCGGCAGTACTTGATAACCGGTGCCCAGACCAATTGCCCCTCGGTCACATCCCCCTTCGCAAGATTCCCTAATCCTTAGGAACGAGTTCACCTGGGGACGAGTTGACTGCAACTTTACGTATAGAGGCGATTCTTAGGGGGGGGATATCCGGCGCCGGGGTAGCAGAAGCAGGGAGCGACTTACGGATTAATGAGAGCATTGATAGCACAGCACAAGGCTGACCGAGCGAGCCAGCCAGCCTCTGCAGCATGCGAGGTTCGCGGCCGGCTGAGGACAATCGGGTTTGTGTCATTGACCGACGGCGTCCGTGCATGTCGGCGTCGATCAACCAGGACTCGAGCTGTAGCAGCAAACGTCCATCACCACCCACACCGTTAATACGTACGAACGTGTATGTCCTTGTACAAAAAAAATATCATTTTTCGTTTTTCCTGCGTTGCTTGCTCTTGCGGTCGTTTAGCTGTGGTTCGTCCAGGGATGTTTCGTTTGGATTGTTTTGCGCTGTCGGCGTTTGCTGGACTCACAGACGTGACAGGACGCAGTTATCCATTTCTACTACCACCTTTATCATCAATATCATCGCATAAATTTTGCTAAGGTGTCAACAGTCAAACAGACAGACAGCGCAGGCTGATCGATATATGCATCTTGAGTCTATACTAGCGTGCAGGCACAGTTATTGGGTTTCCAAGCTTTTGAAAGATTGTATTGTGTTACGTGATACAGTTAGATTAGATTGTCCTTCTTTACTGTCTAAAAAGAAATGTGTTGTATAACTGACTACCTAGCTGCAATGTGATGTACTGTTGCACGTTACAGTAGCACCCGCACTTGCACTTCTTCTTGTACGTATACTGATGTACGAGTTTATTGTAATAATAAAAACGGTGTCACATAGGCCAAATAGCGTTCTTATACAGAATGTAGGCTACTTGTAAAACATTCGCCCATTTTTCCAGTTAGGCCTACAATATGTACAGTTTGACGCGTACCGTAAGTATCGATCTGTGCTAATTGCGAAAACCGCTCTTTCTAAGCGCAGTCGCTAATGATGCGTGCTAAATAGCGTGATTGCGTGAATTAGATTGTATAGGTCTATTGTTCGGCCCTGAATGGTACGAAGTGGGTGCGTTCTGTTTGCCAGTTGTCACCGCGTGATCAGTAGAATCTGATCGATCCGTTCGAGTTCACGTGCGAAATTATTCATCTTTATCCACCGTAAAGGTAGCAGAGCAAACAGCTTAACTAACTTCACTAATTGTCGCGGACTTATTGCGGGGAAGTCGGTGACAAGTCGCGTTGTGTTATAGCTCTGTCAATTGGACTTTTAAGCAGTTACTTTGTAATAGAAAGTAGGGATGACTTATAAACTAAACGTTGCTATATTTCCCCATTTTAGATGACATGACACCTAAAACTCTGTTTCGTGCTAAATGAGAAAAAGTGGCTAAAGAATTTAGCGATAGTTGCATTGACTGTGGCGCCATCTGGCGAATGCAAATGAGTCGAAACGGGTGTATATATATGTTAAAGTACAACATTCCTCCGCTTCCTCTCACCCTCGCCGTAGGGAGATCGGGACCCCCATGTTATGCAGTGTTTCTTCTTCCTTGGGCCCCAGGAGTTTCTATCACAAACAGGACCTCGATCCGTTCAGCCGTTTTTTGCAGGGCACAGGCTTGTGCCGAAGAGACGCACACACCACTCTACGGGATCATCGATCGCAATAGGCCGCATCTCATCCATTCTGTGCGGCCTAAACTGGCTACAGTGGGGAACAAGTAGTTCTGTCCGATCAATTCGAAAGCGTTTAAGAACGTGCTCGGTGCTTTTCGCACGCGAGGCGCCATCACTGACGACGAACGTCGATATGACTGCGACTTTGTCGTGCGAACTGACTTCAGTGCACTGTATAGCGCGGCTGGCTTCACCGATGTATTGAGCCATGTACTGAACACGCGCCGGTTGATAATGTAGACCAGACTTCGTTGTGACTAGCAAATCGACCGTGTCACATTGTCGCACATGTACACGCCTGCGTGGGCTGGACAACCAACACGCTCGGTCTGCTGTGTCTTTCAGCAATCAACCACAAGCGTCATTTAGAGAGGGCTGGTGGAAGGTGTCCGACAAAATACCAAGCGACATAATTACCAACCGCGGGAACCACTACAAAAATTAGTAAAAAATGAAATTTAAAAACAATTCTTTCTCTACCTTTTCTCTGTTTATGTATGCGTTTGGTAGTCAGGCCTACTCGCCAAAATATAAAAAAAAAACAAATTTCAACTACACAGGCGTCTGCTCAAGCAATTAAGCTGCGAGTTAAGCCTTCGTTTGATTAGTCACTCGGCAAAATAATAGAGAAGTCGACCTTTATCTCTACTCATTTTATATACTTACTAGTTAACTGATCTATAGGCTAAAGGTCTACGCTTCACCAAGTCCCAAGCCCCTTTCTTTACAACATTCATGAAAAAATGTTCATTTTACTTGTTTCAGTTGATATACTGTAGGTCGGTTGGTATTTTGTCGGCACCTCGCTGGTGGATAGGGTCTGGTGTGGACCCCCAAAGATTTGTGTCGTGAAGAATTTTTCACAACTCAGAAAGCTTTAAACAGCAGCCCATAGAATTATCGCTACTATAAACAGACAACATATTAGCATGTTTATCTAACTTCTCGATAACACCTATTAGTATTAGTAGGCCTATTACAAAAACTCTTATGTGGAGACAGTCTGTGAACAGTGAATGCTTTAAATGTAACTAATAGTTTACTGAGTATTGTGTTTTTGTATGTATTTAAGATTTTCTAGTGTATAGTAAGGCCTATATGTTTTGAGTAGTTTTGTGGTGCACTTTTTTGTACGGTGCTGCTGCCGTTTTGGCCTATAGACCTAATAAACAATACAGCTTTGCAGTTTGCCAACTCATGCAGCTACTTCAAGCGTAGAAATACACGTCACTGACTGATTGTAAACATACATTCGGTTTTAAATACTATACAAGTGAGAATAAGTCTGTATAAAAATTTCTGTTTTGGTCATAATCAAGCTGGACGCCGGTTTTTTTCGGAATAATAACCGACTGATAAAATGTCGACAATGACGGCGTCACGCGACTGTACAGCGTTCTTCAAAGCACCTGCGTTGCTGCATTATCAAAGTTGATCGTACTTTCGCACAGGTGTATAATTACATATGATTTGATTGAAATAAATCCGATAGTGACACGCTGCGCTTTTGTGCATGCCTATGCATGCGAGTGAGAGCCGTCGGTTGCAGAAGTGAATGGCGGCGTAGTAGCAGGTGCTTGCCTGGCGCTTCTATTACGTGGCTAATTAATATAGTTTCCGGGCAGGTAACGCTACTGCTAGCGTGGTCGCAGGCGCTCGCGAAGCCGGATATCACCCAACATAATGTTCTCGTCGTTGGCGGTGGTTGCGTCTAAAAGCAGGCTAAAGCGTCGGTTCCACGTGCATTGCGTTGCGTGTCGAGTGCCAGCGAGCGCCACCTAGTCCCGGCGAGTCACAGTTCCTGCAAGTACTCTCACTCCCCACGCAATGCAACGCATCACGCAGCGCAGCGCGTGTGGAACCGACACTTAACACACGATGTTTTGTTTGTTTGTCAGAAACCAGCGCGAGGCTGAAAAACAAGTATAAACATGCAGTATACGGAAAGGGGTTGGGGCTGTCTGTTGGAATACTGAACATACAAATTGCAAAAAATAGCATTAACGCTGTATGCCTTAAGAAACATGAAATATACGCAATGGAGTGTGCATCACAGTGTTCTTTAAAGATAACAAGAAGAAACCTAGTTTTCTCGGTAAAAGCTGGTTTTAAAATTAGAAATAGACATTGATCCCCTCATTTATTTATGTTTCGGAGGGAGCACAGACAACGTAAAACCACCGTAACAAAATTATTCTCAAACTCCGCGGAGGTCACACTTGATAGGACATAAAAACATATCACTAATGTGACACAGACACACAAACATGAAATAAGTTAAACTTCAAATCTATATATAATGTTTCGTTGATAAAAAGTTCTGGCGCAATGATCAGTTGTCGACAGTTAAGCAGTCATCGGTGGCAGAAATGTTGTATGCGTGTTATATGCGAAACGGCGTCGGTTGGACGGCAAAATTGCTAACATTTATACCGTACGACGGTACGATGCACGCACGTTGCGGCCGAGATGAACAGAGAATCAGTACTGAGTCGACGACGAAATGTCGGCAGTGAAACACTGGCGACCACGTGATCAGGTCACGTGGTGCTCTGACGTCATCACGCACGCACCGAGCGAAGCCCGCCATTATTGCAATGATCGGTATTATCTGTGATGCAGCTGTTCCGTTCGCTTATGACGTAAAGTCTGGGCAAGTGCGAGCGAGTACGAGAGAGTCTCGCCGAGTTCCAGCTATTCCAGCGATTGCTATAGATTTTTCGCCCGCAATGCAACTCGCAACGTAGCGCAGAAATAGCTGTCGCTGCGATGCGCGTGTGGAAACGACGCTTAATAATGACAACAGATGCTCTGGCAATGAAGTAATGTGCGTGTTCGTAAGTAAGTATGCAAGACTTGTAACAAGTCTTCTAGCGCGCTGTACGCATCAAAAACTGTTACAGAGCACCGCGCTCGCGGTCTCCAAATAAAAATGTTCGCCGTTCATGGCTGAGGCGGGTCGCAGAGAAGGTGGCATGTTGTTTCCGGTGGCGGCAAAACTCCAGTCATCGTAGCTGTTTTGTGTCCGAAGCACCATGCATGTCATGACATTGGCTGATCGCAGAGCACGTCGACCGGTCTCAGACACGCCAGGCAGCCAGGTGCTTGTCCGGACAACAACAACTGATGGGCTAGACACACGACCTTAAACTCGATCCGACGTCGAACCGGAAGCCAGTCCAGCCGAATACAGCGTAGACTCACAGCAGGGGAAGCTGCCGGAAAAGGACGTACCTTGTTGTCAGCAAACACTGAATGATGTTAACTTTATTTACCGAATTCGCTGAAACTGTCAATGGCACGAGCAGTCTTTCGCACATGTAGCCCACTGGATCAGATATTCGCCATTAGCTTCCGATTCCATTACCTTGAAGTTGTAACGTTTTAAAGAACTTCATGTAGCAGAATTTACATAATGCACAGGTAATACCAGTCTACTCACTACGAAAACAAGATATCGTTTAGGATAGGATGGAATGCGAAATAATGGCTCACGAAGTGTCGACCGGGAAACGCCCAAAATGGCGGAACTGTACTTCCGGTCGCGAATCCTGTAGCAGATTTTGAATCAGGAACCACAACTTCCTATTCACGTGTAATAGTAAGCACAGATCTATCTCGCTTAGTTTAGGAGATATTCGTCTGTGACTCACAAACGGACAGAGAGATGGGCGGACAACGCGTATCGTTACTATAGCTAACGCCCGTTCTGGCGGACCGGCTAAAAACCAAGGTCTGAGGCAAGGTCTGTTGTGATGTGCTGTGCATGCAGGCGTCGCTCGTTATCATTCCAGACGTCGTTTCGGCGTTAGATTTTTGGCGGTGTTGTAGATGCTAGCACGCATCGCCGGCATCGATCTTATCTGGACCAGCAGCAGCAGCAGCAGCAGCGGAGGCGGCCGTATGCTCTGCCGGCCGGCAAGCTTAATGAGACGTCGCCACTAGCACCCTAGCTGCACGACTCCTCGGAGAATTGCAGTCGCGTGCATTGGGAGACATCACCCGCGTACCGTACCCCGTACTGTAATAGGTATCACACGTCGTCGTTCGTCGTCGTCGCGACACATGAATACGCTTCTGCGTCGTCAGGCCCGAGTTTAGTTCTTCATCACTGTGGACGTAGAAACTGTGTAAAACTCAAAATCTGAGTGCTTTCTATAGCTGTCCTGTTAGCTAGACGTCAGTACTGTGGTCAGCTACGGAAATAGTCGTCGTACGTCGTCGTGTCAGCGTTTCTGTGTGTTTGAGTCATCCTGTATGTGTGTCTTGTCATCGCGCGTATTCACATGCCGTCAGCGTCATGTTCACTAACATTAACTAACATGCGACAATCATTCAGTGGCACGATGTCGTCGTCACGATATATTGTATAGGCGTCCCCCGTATCGCATCCGCGCTGTCAGTCAGTCTGTCCTGCCATGCTTACCATCTCAAAATAAAGTCGTTCAGTGGTGCAGTTACTACTGAACACTTGTGAGAAACTATAGAGTGAGTGAGTAAACGTTTGACGTCCCACTCGACACATTATAGGTCGTTTATAGGGTATAGTTTTACAGGACAGATAACCAAACCAACAGTACCAAAAGTGTCAAAGCACCGAAGAGAACCAATTCAGAAATAAATGACTCAGCAGTAAAAATTTTGCACAACTATATTGTATGACGCTGTAATAAAATGTAGACCAAAAATAGTGGAATGCGGAACATAAAACTTGGCCACATCAAAGCATTTTGTCAGTTTCAGAGTTAGTTGATCGTCGAACGGCTTCCATACAGAGTCGGCCATCGAAGCTGTGATATGACCTTGTTGTGTGCGATTAGTCAAGACCGTCTGGACACAACAACTGAAATACTGTTAGTGACTCTGACTCGGTCGTGTTACAGTATGACATGTTGCAAGGCGGCGGTACTACCTGGGTGTGGGCTGCATGTAGGTACTCATACGACTGTAATCTCATCAAGCGCTGCATGCGCTACCTTGCAATGTCTCGCTCTTGCAGACAGGTGCCCCACTGTATCTATGGTTACAATACATACGCACACCCGACCATGTTGTGCATGTTCGATACATCACGGCTCTGATACCATGAATGATATAACTCTGTAACAGTTTTACTGAATGTTTCTTAACATACAACCTTTCAAAATAGTTTACACCGTTTTTTCAAAAAGCGAAGGTGGTAAAGAAAACAAAACAACGAAATACGCTGCAACGTTTGATCCATTACGTTTTTTCGACGCATGGTTGGCCTATATTTTTGGTGTAAATTGCTTTTTTCCAGCGTTGTGATTTTTCTATCCCACAACAACGGTCTACAACAAACAGCTAGAAGCTGTATTGTTGCGATATGCTGCTGCAAAATACACTCATGCATCCTTTGTATACATCTTTTTTTTGTTTTTCAGGTCCCTTTTCCCAAGGTCCCATATATTTGTAGTGTACTCGGCTTGAGAAAAAGGAGAAGGTGCCGCATACAATCGAAGGTTTGCGCCTGCCAGGATTAAAGCCATAATTAAGGGAGCATGCGACCCCGCGAACGATGATCGAACGGCCGCCTCAGTCAGCTTCAATTCATCAAATGTAATTCTGATAACAATGATAACACACAACAGGGCATAGGCCTACACTGTTACACAGAACTTGTGTACGCTTTCTGGGTGGCGGTGGCATCAACCTGGTATATATTAGCGCTGAGGCCGGCTCTAAGGTTTGGCCAATGAGCGATGTTTCGTGTGCGCATAATTTTTAAAAAAGTCAAGCGGACGCTGTTAACATGGGTCGTATAGCGCAGGTGGTTGGAGCTTCATATATGGTTGAAAAAATTAAATGCAGTCAAACGTTATAAGAGGATTACAGTAATGGACACTGGGAATGAGCGACAATGAGTGAGTCAAGTCTGTTCGCAGTAATGCAGTAATTTATTGTGGACAATACTCTGAAGTTAAGCTCAGTCAGTTATTAACCATCTGCTCTTTCTTTGTGTTTCTTTTTATGACTGCGTCGTATTCTCTGGACTCTAATGTTAGGCATACTGTTTCTTCCTCTTTTGCGGCTTCTACGCTTATGCGGATTGCAACTGCCTCGTGCCGATGAATTCTTCGCATAAACAGAGATGAACCGATCGAGAAATGTAGCACACTGCAGCAGTTGATTTAGCATTCTGGTATCACAACTGTGACTTTTTTTACATCGACTTTGGGTTTTTCGAACAGTGTCGACACCAACACAAGTACGCGCGCATACCTTTTTTCTTTTTCTTCTCTTCTCTCTCTCGCTCTACGCTTGACCGTCGACGGGTCGTAGTACCCTCCATGCTGACCGATCCGTCGCAACACTCCAAGCATTAAAAGAAAAGATCCCAGCCCTTTGCTCGTAGTGACCTGCTCCACCCAGCGTTTTCGTGGACGGCCTGGTTGTTTCTTCCATGGTCTAAACTGCTCTGAGCCTGATATACCAAATATTTTGTACAAGGCTGTACTAATACAACTGTCCAGAATACGCATATCTGTAGCAGTTAATGATGTTGCTTCTGTGGCATACAATAAACCAGCTACATGCCCGTAGGCAGTGGGGTGCGTTGGGTGCGTACGCACTCCCAAATAAGTAAAATGTAAAATAAATCAGCAAAGTTTGATTCAGTTTCGTTTCATTTTGTGGGGGTAAGGTCCACTGTTTTACAAAAAGCACCCCCACCCCCATTTCATTTTCTGCTTACGGACCTGCGTGTAGACAGTAAAACTTTAACAACTCAACATTCACCAGTTCAGAGTTTGCACCTTTACTCCTACTATATAT
>Ga0126335_1002816_pt1 | contig 10577 bp, 6 predicted proteins | sample OlaspJWI45metaG_FD_108409 | JGI IMG/M metagenome (GOLD analysis project Ga0126335, IMG submission 108409) | Marine gutless worms symbiont microbial communities from Oahu, Hawaii - Olavius sp. 1 OAHU.JWI-45 metaG | ecosystem: Host-associated > Annelida > Digestive system > Unclassified | place... | reverse complement strand
CTTTGTTATGTGGGCGTTGCCTAAGATGATAGTGTTGATACTGGTTTTCTGGTAAATAAGGGTACAGAACATGATAATTATTTTTCAAAACTGCTTTGAATAGTGAGACATCAGCATTACTGAGGTCTGGGGTCCTAAGCAAAAATATGCAAGAATGAGTCATACGGGGTCTGGGCGGGTTGATGTTACATACTTTAACTTTTGTGACCCCCTCCTGATATCTCCGAAATGACTAAAGCTAGAGACTTGAAATCTTGTGCGCATATCGACTGCTGAAGGTCCTAACAAAAACTATTTAAAAAGTAAATCACAGAGGGTGCGGGGCGGGGTCACGTGACCTACGTTTGAATTTGGGGACCAGTGTGTATCTCAGGAACGGCCGAAGATAGAGACTCCGAATTTTGTGTGCATATTAAAGGCTGGAGCTCTAACCAAAATTAAGCTACGAAAAAGCAGGCCACAAGGGATCGGAGTCAGGATCACGTGACCTACTTTTGAAGTTCTGGACTCTTCGTATCTCCGGAATGCTGAAGTTAGAGACTCCAGTGCGTGCAACGTGCATGGTGCATTCGATGCAAATTACATTGGCCTTTTGTTGCTATCTTCTTTTAATATAGCCTACAGTATATTGTATACGCATTGTAATGTGTGAGTTGCGCTTGCCAACTTTTTATTCAAAAATTTTGCTGTCGACAGGCAGAGTACCCCCGTGTAATGAGTTTGTTGCGGGCCAACTCCTAAAACTATGACGACGAGATTTGGACTAAAAAATCCTTGGACATCAGGTGCAAACCATTTTTTCGATATTTTGAACCACCGTTCTGGCGTGGATCACGAATTTGACAAACGGACAGACAGACAGACAGACGGACGGACGGACGGACATTAGACGGAATTGCGGTGGCAGTAGCGGCGTCTTACGACGCGCGATAAAAAATTTCGATGATGATGATGATGATGAAGTTGGGATGAACGAGACACGCGTGGCCAGCGCAATTTTTAGTTTCAAACCTCGGGGCTAAAATCTTCTCGTAATTTGGCTCAACACTCAAAGGTGCTTAAGATCACATTTTTGCTCGCGTTGGCGGAAAAAAACGTCAAGTGCTTCGGCGTTTGCTAAAAAGCAGTCTAGCCGCACTTTGCCTGCAAGCATCATGTGGTGGTGATAGTAACCATGCGACAAGGGCAGAAGAATCGCTCGTGCTGAGTAGAAGACAGTGCTGTTGGAAAAAGATTGAACTGTTTGCGCTTACACACTTCACTATACAGGTATGCATATTTTTACCTTTGCAAAAAGGTTACGTGACTTGCGCTCTACTCCCGTTCAATCGTTTTCCGACGCCCACTGTCCGTGCTTACCAGTAGACCTACATGTACGTGAGTGAGTAGAGGCTTAACGTTCCACTCGACACTCTGTAGGTCATTTCTGGGACGATTTTACAGGCCAGATGACCCAGCAAACATCGTCAAAGCACTGAAGGAAGCCAGTTGGCCGCTGAGATAGGCATCAATCCCACCAGAACCACTCCAGCGTGTTACAATATGAACTGTAGGCAACCGCCTCTAGGCTTAGTCTTTCATGTTATGTTACGCACTGTTACATCGTCCAGTTTACCCACTGCCGTCTTTGATTTACTGTATGTGTCGCTGCCGATGTGCAGTCCGTCATTTTCCCGTCTCTCATTGTCCAGTACTGCAAATCAGCTATCCCTCGCCGCCCTCCGTTTTCCGCCCCGTTTACATGTTATTCAATGCCAGACTGTCATGTGCTCAATGCACAATGTTTTTATTACTTTTTAACATTTCGTGGTTTAACAATAAGGGTTGCGTACACTGTTTAATTATTCCGAGAAGGCGTGTGTGTTTCTAGTCATTTCAGTTTCTAAAATGTATGGCATATACATAACGCATAGCGTTTGCCTCGGTCCGTTATTGCAATGGAAATATGCCTATCGAATAAGAAGAAGACGAAAAACGAAAATTGAACTGAATTTGGCGGTAAACCGATGAGCGATGAAGGCAAGCGGCGTGTCGTCGCGGCTAATCGCGGCCAACCTCAGTGTTTTACTGCGCTAATATCACGCGAGTGCGCTGCCTGCTGCAGTGGCGAACTATACGCCGCACAGGTTCCATTTATTCTGCTAGTATAGCACCGGTCGTACCGCGTCGTAATGTGCTTGAACGCCCGCAAAACATACGAGCCTCTTTTTTCGACCCATCGGGATCTTTGACGACAACCTAATTGGCTTCGACAGGTCATAATTTTGTTTGCGTTTTTTCAAAATTTTGTTTGCGTTTTTTCAAATAAAATTAAGAATGCTTCGAGGAAGTCTTAAAATGACCACAACAGAACATCACTAACGTCTCAAGGCAGAGATTCGACTCGTTTCCTTTTCAACTTTCAGACAAACAACACAAATACAGAATAACGCTTTATTAGACGTGAAGGCTATGAGTTAATTGTGAATCGTGCCATGCAATTTTCGGTCAGAAGGTCAAAGATCGAGGTTACGAGATCTGGAGGTCATGCTTAGGCTCTTAGCTTATTAGACGTAAAATGGCTTGAAATTCAAAACCGAAAAGCGTTTTTTGATGTTCAACTTTGTTTTAACAATGTTCTTTGTAGCTCATGTAACTGGTAAGGACACGAGCCAGATTATTCTTGCCGGTAGGTTGCGGCGAGACGTGATATGTCTAACAGTGCGCCAAAGATAAATGATTAACCGCATGCAGTCAGACAGCTTGCAGTGTTCTGTAAAACAACTTGGGTAACATTTGTGACTTGTGTGCTGTGCTGTTATCCTGTAAGTGTTTTATGAAGTCGAAGCAGTATACATACAAGGTCACTTGAACAGAAAAACCGGTAAAAACACAAAACACGAAATTATATCAAAAAGCGGTTACAATTAATTGCAGGAGGCCAAAGTGATTTGACAAAGGCTGCATCGAATGCACCGCACACACTGCACGCGCAGGACTCTTTAGCTTTAGTCGTTCCTGAGATATGTAGGGGGTCGCAGAAGTTAAAAGTAGGTCACGTGACCGCACTCCGCACCCCCGTGAGTCCCACGTTTGCGTACTTGTGGTTATCATCATCATCATCATATATTCGTTTATTAAAAGTTGACAAACGCACAAAATTTTAAGTCTCTAGCTTCTTGAGATATGTGGTGGGTTTACAATGGGCAAAATTTTTTCTCCCCAATCAATCAACCAATCATGGATTTTGAGAGTGGTCCAAGAAATAAAATCACTTCAGGATCCACTGAAGGTGGGGGATGATTTAACGGGAATCGATGACGATGTCACGAAACGAGGCCTGGAACTGAAATGTTTTCAGACGTTGACGAAAGATAGAAAGTGGTGGAGCAGAAATCATGTTGTCCGGCAGACTGTTCCAAATGGTCCGTCCGGCAACTGGGAAGGCCCGACCGCCAACGATAGACAGTTTCATGGACGGCACCGGCAGAAGGTTGGTCCGAACAGAACGGAGGCAACGCCGACCAGTGAGATCTGCGACACGAACTAGCTGACTCAGGTATAGCGGCGCGGCTCTATAAGAGGTCTTGTACAGTACCCTCTCTTGGCCTCGGAGCCAATGGAGGGTGATGAGTGCATACGAGATGTGGTCTGTGTGACGCGGATCGAAGATGAGCCGTGCTGCCGCGTTCATCACCTACTTAAGTCGGCGAAGAAGGTAGGCCGGAAGACCGACCAAAACGGCATTTCCGTAGTCCAGCCTCGACAATACCAGCGAGACGATAAGAGTCTGGAACGTAGTCGTCGGCACACATTGTCGGACAGAACGCAGCTGCCTGAGAACCGCAAAGCATCGGGACACCATCCTCTGCACATGCGTTCGCATCACAAGATCTGCATCGATGAAGATACCCAGGTCACGAACCGACTGAACTGGGTCGATCGTGGTCCTCAGCGAACAGGACCGCATCATCTGCATAGTCAATGTCTGTGAACAGGGACTGTCCGACGTTGACACCTGCCTTGTCTGCACCTATGGACATGATCCTGTCAATGGCAATGCGGAACAGGGCGGGTGCCAGAACACAGCCTCGTCGGACCCCTAAAGATATAGGGAACGAGGCCGTGCAACTCCTGCCAACTCGGACGCATGACTTCGTTCCAGTGTGCAGGTCCTTGATCAGACTGATTGGAATGGCAGCACATGCTTAGTTTAAAGAGCCTTCCATAATGCCTCCCGGTCCACCGAATCAAACGCAGCCTTTATGTCCACGTAGGCCACATGCAGAGGCTTTAAGCCTAAAAACGTAAGTGCTGCAGTCTAAGGAAGATTGAATAATTTCGAAAAGTGTCCTCATTAGCCAATTAGATTTTTGCCGCCGAACGCAACGCGTTAAGGCGGCTGTTGATGTGCTGTGGCGATATGGCTGCCTGTGTGTCTGTATGTCTGTGAGTCTGTCACCTTGATGTATTGTATTCAAACGACTGAGTCGATCATCATGCAACCTTCACAGTATTATAGCACAGCCATTCTAGTTTTCCCATACCCAGTATGAATCCGATATCTCGAAGGGTTCCTCTCACTGAGGGCCTCAAATGTTGGGCATACGTTATTTTCACAGTTGCGTGGCGGCCTCTGGCGAACAAGTTGTTGTACGTTTTATGAAAGAACTGATTTTACGAACAAGTTAAGCCAGAGTTTGATATTTTGATATTTTAGTAATTTATTGATAGCTTTTATGTATCCTGTGCCTACTTTTCTTGTTTCAGCTTTTCTTTTTTTCGTCTTTAGGCTGCATCGAATGCATGAGATACAGACTATTGTTATCTCTGTTCGCGGTGTCTGTTAGCCTGTCTGTCCGTAAGTCTGTCTGTCTGTCTGTCATGCGGCTGAGCTCGGCTTCACTGTGCAAAAACGGCTGAACAGATCAAGATCCTGTTTGGGGTGAACAGTGAACACTCCTAAGGGCCTAAGGAACATTGCGTTAGAGGGGGGTCCTGATCCCCCCGCAGAGAAAGGAGGGGACATCATTTTGAATTTTTGGACCCCCTCGTATCTCCGGAACGGCTGAAGCCAGAGACTTGAAATTTTGAGTGCATATCGAGGGGTGGGGGCCCTAACAAAAAATATGCAACAGTAGGTCATATGGGATCGGGGGAGGAGTCACGGGACTTAATTCTGAATTTTGGGACCCCGCCGCATCTCCGGAACGGCTGAAGCTACAGACACTGTGTGCGGTGCATTCGATGCAGCCTTTGCCAAATTACTTTGGCCTCTTGTACAGATTATGCACGCCTGTGCTCTGACGTATACTTTGCAAAAGGCGCGCAACAAGTGCATGTTGTTGACGATGATGATGATGATGATAATGATGATGAGAACGCCGTGGCGCGGCGATATTCGACTGCAGCAAGCAGCATGACGCGATAACCTGTTGGTCGTTGAAGCTACGCTACTCCACTCCTTCATCTATTACGGAACTCGCGTAAGTCACGCGCTAATCTGGAGCCAGCCGACGAAAAATGTCGGCGTTCGACCACGAGACGTCGACGTGAGTGGCGGAAGGCATTTAGGGCGACCGCGGCGGTGGGTTATTGCGAGCCGTCGATCAGCGGGCGAGGTCGTGAGAGGAGAGCCGTGGAGGCGCTCGACTCGATGGAGACGATTGTCCAGCCAATCCGACCCTGCAGCGGCTTCGCTGCCCGGATTAGGTGGGACTCACTCCGCAGGATCGGCGTCAGTAGGTTGGCACCGCACCGGCGGTGGCTTAGGCCACTAACGGCAGAAGCTTTCCGGTACGGAACAGCTACGAGGTGATTATTACGTAGCCTATAGTAAATAACCTGTCTGCGCTGATACGGCGTGTGTGTATGACTGATGCAAGGTGCAGCCACTGGTTGCTGCTGCTGACGCCGCCGCCGTTATTCCGGGATTGCTTTCGCAGAAGCGTACGCATCTGCAACACGGCTTTTTCACATACGCGATAATGGCTGATATAATTATGTAAGAGAAGGCATGCATAACTGGTCCGCACGTTCATTGGAAAAAGAAATAAAAAATAAAACAAGAATTCAAATGCCTTTCAGTCGAGGTAAGGCTACCGGCACGCAGATTCTAGGCCAACTCAGATTTCCATCTCCCCATTGGGTCGGTAAATGAGGACGAGCTTCGGCTGGGTATGGTTCATTCCATTCGTGAATAAGCGCGTTGGCGGCAGGTAAAACTGTGTGATCCCTGAGCGCCTCTGTGATGTGGTTGGCCAATATAGAGCCGCTATACGAATACGAATACGAGATGCTATTTTAACGTGCGCTCAAAAGCCTACATGAGTCAGTTTAATCTACCGCACGGAAAACAAAACTAAAAAGTATAAAACAGAAAAAAAAATTTAAAAAAAGTAAAGACGGATATGCTAGAAGTAAACAGTAAGCAGTCTGGGGGAATCATGCAGTGAAACCCGAAGAAAGAAAAGGAAAGGCTGGTTGGAAGTATTTGCAGAAAAGGAAGGTATTAAGCCTAGAATGAAAGAGTAAGTGGGTGATGGAATACCAATAAGAATACGTGTGACTGTTGGAAGATAATTACCGTATAAGATTCTACAGTTGAATGCTCTGCACAACTGCCATCAACACATTAACACAATAAGAACACTGACCGGTGCCGCCGACACGGTAATCCAGCGGTCTGGATACTTAATTTGAGTTACTATATCATTTACATAGCATTCAACTAAAGAAGCCTATACGATATGAAAAGAGATGTTATTTGACATGCGATCAAAAAACCTACATGAGTAAGATAAATGTAAACCAGGAAGAATAACAGTGGAGAAACAGGAAGGCTAAAGAGTAAAAACGGATATGCTCAGAAGTATCGGTAAACAGTCCTGGAAATCCGTGGAGTCAGTCCGGGAGAAGAAAAGGTAGGCTATGGTATGAAAGATTTGCAGAAAAGGAAAGTTTTAAGCTTGGAGTGAAAGAGTGAAGGGGTGATGGTTGATGAGAGTGGTGAGTCGATGGAACTGATGGAGGAAGTGCCACTAAAAGAACTGGGTGAGGCAGAGTTGGAGAGATTAGTGCGAGGTTGACGGAGAGGAGCCGGGAGTTGATTCCAGAGACGAGGGGAAGCATACTGGAAGGAACGATCTGTTATTCCTTCCTGGTTTATACTTCATACTTGAAGGAACGATCTGTTATTCGTAAAGAAGATGATGTGGCAGGGCGAGCGAGTGTGACCAAAAATGAAGAGCGAGTGCTGCGAGGAGGCTGAACTGTGATGAGCTTATGCAGATATCAAATGCTATATCAAATGTCTTCTACCTTTATCTTTATCTTTACCTTAGGTTACGCGCAATTTCTTCCAGTCCCACTCGGCCTTTATTGCATTTTTAGTTTTTATTTTTGCAGCTCGAAGGCGAAGTTTCTAGATTACATCTCGAAGACACAGACAGATACATGCGGCTGAAAATATTACCGTAGCCTACGCAACATGAGGGTTGTATAAATAAACAGTGAACAGCGTCATCACCTTAAACTAGAATCGAAGTGTGTGAGTCACAATAGAGCGTTTTGTTTCTCACACATTGCCTTCGCAGGAGGTACTTCTCAGCAGTGGTGTTCTCATCAACGAAAACTGACACAACTCTGACCAAATGTTCAAGAACAATAACTAGAACTAAGAAGTATTAGTTCCCTTACATAAATAAAGCTATAACTACAAGTATCTGTTAGGCTACGAAAATAAAACAACTAATCAAAACTGCCCAGCAAAATACACACGTATAAGTTTTTTACTTGAACAATAAATGTCAGTAATTAGCCTAATACACAATCAACAATTGATTAATTTAATATTTCTGAAAATAGAAAGCTAGTCTTTATCCAGCACAAGTCGGTTAGTTTGGAGTTGGCATCTCCAACGTTGTTGGGACTTCTTACTCTGGATCCGCACAAACCAATCAACTGTCCACACTAATTTCCTTGCAGAAGTCCGACTACGTGTACAAGTTACAGCACGCATCATTCGGCATCAAACTGTGAAAGTAGAGTCTTTTAGTAGTAAAAGTTGATGGATCGGAAGGACCGCTGAAAGTGGCATCGGATTTTTGTGCGCTGGGATTAGTGAGTTGTACGATTCTTTGTGACATTGGCGGACGGACCTGTGACTATGGTGACAGTTAATAGGCTACGTGTCTGGTTTGCATATCACATCACTAGGCCTAAGGCTGATACGAGTTTCATGGACACATCGTAAAACCAATGAATGGGTGCTGCTTGAACTGAGCGAGTAAAGGCAGTTATTGCAGAGCATAGATAAACGTAAGTTCGGTTACATGTTAATGAGAAAAAAACAGTTGTCTGGAGAAGGACATTATACAAGGAAGTGTTCGTGGAAAAGGATTAGTCGCAATACAGTAGAAGAAGGTGGACTGGAGATATCACTGAGGGGACTGTACTTAGATTAATGAGGCTGTGCGGATCATCGGAGACAGGCACCGATGGCATAAGGTTCTGCTCACCGCCAAGCCTCGTGGAGGACGGCATTAGACAACGACGGTGACAACGAGACCTAACTGACGACCTAACGTCGTTTGCTTGTTCGCTTGCTTCTGTTCGTTAAGAACGCGAGTCCAAACAAGTGTTGGACACGTGGCTTTGCTGGCTGATCAGAATCGCAATTGGCTTGCGTTGCCTGGCACCTGTTGCTCTATGGCGACCTGCATGTCTTTTGTAATTATGTATGGTTTTACTTCCAACTCGACACTTCTCGGGTCATATCAAATACAAGTATTTCCAGGCAATCAATTGCAGAGGTACTGACAAGCAAAATGAAATAACGAATTAAAACATGCACCAAAACTTAAACACTATTTTAACACAAATTGCCCCTAGACAAACACACAACACAAAATATTATGACACAAAACCCAGGTTTGGTTTGTTTTGGTTTCCTTTACGATATCCGACCAAAAAACGGATCGAAACTACTCTTAGGCTGCATTCACACACAGGACGACGTCGTCAGTCAGTTGCCTCATGAATATTCATAGCAATCGACTTTTATTGCTGAGTGAGTAGAATATTATTTTACCTTTCGCACTGCAAGCGAGCCAGGAAAAATGGATATAGAAAAGTTGATTGACAGCGTGCATAAGCACGAAATTCTATATCTACCACGTCCAAACCGTACAAAACGCGCCGAAAAAGGAAGAGGCGTTGCAGAAGGTGGTGGAGGATGTTGGAGAAGGCGTGACAGTTTCGTATTTTATTGTGTTCTCGCGCGTGTTTGTAGAGACGCGAGAGAAAATTTTCGATTTTGAAACTTTCATAGATATTATGAAATTTATGAAACATTTCAAAGCCACTTTTTGAACGTCCACCACATCATCTTCTGCTATTGTGCTGAACTATTTACATATTATTTGCATACTTTAAGCATATGTTTAGCCGCACGACGTCGAAAGACGTCGGACGATGTCGGACGACATCGTACGTGAAAATGATGGACGATGTCGTCCGACGTCGTCCTGTGTGTGAATGCGGTCTTATAACAACCCTAGAGCCCGCATGGGGGTTACGGACCGCCGTCATCAGCATCAACTTTGGTCAATAGCCAGGACTCCACAATGTGCTTGATTGGGGTCATAGGTCAGACCACTGCTTCACTATGGATTTGATGATGTTGCCCTTGACTGCTGGCAGTCCTTCAACGTGCACCTGAACGACGTGACTGATCGGCGTAGCTCGGCTTGTGACCAAAATCAGTCAGCAAGTGGCATCGTTAGTTTCTCTACAAGTGGGAAAGGTGCGAAACCGATTGCGGCGATGATTGCAACATTTGCAACAACTAGAAGCGGTCGAGATGTGAAGTGTCAGCCATAACTCGATGTTAGAGTATCTAATGGCGGGCGCAGACGGTCGGTAGGATTCGCAGTAGGATTGTTGGAAAGGTTCAGTTTCTAAAAATATGCCGCACTACATTGCGCGTAACGTTCAGTGCGGTGTGACTGAAGGTCGTTTGATGGAGTGTACGGTGGTGACTTAATTGGATCAGCTGTTAGGTAAGTTTAAGGAGACCCATCAATCACAGGACATCTAGGCACCCCATTACTCTATAGCGTGCTCGGCGTTAAGCCAGCTTCTCAGCGAACAATGACCTTATCTTAATATTCTACTGATACATTCATGTTTCCCGCCGTTGCAGTCTTAGCAGCTTGCATTGCGCCAGCCTTCTATCATCTATGGGCTGCGATGCAAGTTGATAAGTTTATGAACATCTTTATTTCACAAATAATGGCAGCTAAAAATAACAAATGGCTGAAGTAATTCAGCGGAGGCCGCACCGAATGTGGCGCCATCTAGTGAAGGAATTGGAACAGTCGTAGGACTATTTAAGGTGTACAGTGGGCAATTTTTTTTCAACTTCCCTCCCCTCGCCGTGGGATATCGGGACCCCCTACAATGTACGAGATTATTGTACAGCTTGTAAAATCTAAATGCTCCCCAGTCCTGTTTTACGGACTGGAGGTTTGTTCTTTGCGCAAATATCAATACAAGTCCATTAACTATGTCATAAACAGCACATTTAGGAAAATTTT
>Ga0126335_1002815_pt1 | contig 10578 bp, 7 predicted proteins | sample OlaspJWI45metaG_FD_108409 | JGI IMG/M metagenome (GOLD analysis project Ga0126335, IMG submission 108409) | Marine gutless worms symbiont microbial communities from Oahu, Hawaii - Olavius sp. 1 OAHU.JWI-45 metaG | ecosystem: Host-associated > Annelida > Digestive system > Unclassified | place... | reverse complement strand
ACTGTTTTGTCGAATTACAACGCATTAGCCTCAGTTCAACGTTGTCGTAGAAACAAACACAAATCGACTTATAGAAGCAACGAGAAACAAGACGACAAAGTAATTTAGCGATAGCCGCATCGAGTACGCGCTGCAATGAGGCGCTTCTAATGAGCTTTGCTCACGGTCTGCGACCGGAGTTTAGGTTTCCTAATGGGTTATACTGCATTTTTAATTTTAAAACAACGTCCTGCAGACTTCACATTCACGACGCAGTCAGTGCGCTATCGCTGATGACAAACATAATCACCTTACAATGTCATCAGTGCCATTCAGTGTCATTTGTGCAACACTACAAAATGCGCCTGTACCTGACTTGTAGTTAAAAATCTATACTGTTCGTTGGAATATTAGCATCATTATACGCTGCCTTTTAGCTGTTTGTCAGCCTCTGTAGCTACGTGTGGAACGTACGAGCAGCAGATATAATAAGTCATTGCATGCGACCAGAGACACAGCCGGAGTGGAGCTAATTAGCCAGCTATGGACGCACATGAAAAACACATTTAGCCTTCACACCTTATATTATCGATCAACGTGTAATGAAGTAGGCCTACAAGCTGCCCGCTGGGAGTCGCGGGCGTACGGATCACTATTTATAGAGCTTATGCGCTGATTAGAGCTGGGTCAATATCGTCTTGCCGATATCGATATTCCGATATATCGGGATATATCGGCGATATCGATATCGATACCGATATCTTTCACTGCGGCGCTCTGTGGCCTACTCACACACCGATATACTGAACGTTTCGCTTTTAACTTTGGAGACCCGACGACATTTACGCTGTGACACTCTGAATCTTAGTAATGGGTATTTCTGCCATTTTCACGTTACATACTACGTTTTCAACGACGTTATTCTGTCAAATTAAATCGTCAACTTTTTGTTTGCACTATTACAGATGTGTCACATTGCCAAATGTGACTTTTAGTAGTCTTTTTCTTGTCAACCAATCGGGAAAACTATACTATAATATCGAAAATTGCCGATATTTTATTCGTCACCAATATGATATCAATATATCGAAAAAAACGATACCGGTATCTGAAACGCCGATATCGGTACGATACCGATAATATCGATATCGGTAATATTTCGATCTATCGACCCAGCTCTAGTGCTGATGCCAACTGCGACAGCTAACAGCACGGTGAGAGAGAACTATATGTGTGGCGAAGCTATGACACTGTGTTTGCGTTAGCTGTGGATGGAAAATTACAATAGAAGGTAAAACGGGGAAAAGGTAGATAACATTTGATACAGCGCCTCTTCCTGACAGAACCTCACCGGAGAAGCGCTTAGACATGGCACGCGTTGACAAGGGATCACGCAGTTTTATCTCGCACCCAGTGGCTCAGTGTTTAGCATCATGGCTCGCGGCCGATAAGTTGAGAGTTCGACGCTCCAGTTTTCCAGTGAGACGTGACGGATTGAACAGCTAACAATAATTGTGATTTCTGTCACGTAGCGATCCTAAGCAGACTGTTTACCCACCCTTGTGGTGCCTGGGCCAACTCAGCCTTCCATTCCTCGGGGATAGGCAAATAAGGACCAGCTTCGGCTATGGAATAAACCATACCTGCGTTTATGCAGGAATGGAATAAACCATACCTGCAAAGGCAGGTATGGTTTATTCCATTCCTGCATAAACGCGTGGGTGGCAGGTAATGATCCTTTGACAACGCGTGCTATATCTGAGCGTTTCTGTGACGAGGTTGGCCCATAAAGAGGCGCTATATCAAGTGTTATCTACCTTTACACATAAATGGGATGAACCATACCTGCCTTTGCCTTCCCAGCCGAAGGTGGATTTCATTTACGGACCTGGAGGGATAGAACGCTAAGCAAATATATAAGTTTTTTCTGTTCCGAAGAATCATGGGGCTTGCTCTGGTATTGCACGCAATTCCTTGTTCACAATACTGCTAGCAAAAGGCGCTGCATCCGTTTCATTTTGCATTTCTTTTCTGTCGCCGAACATCTGCTGTCAACGAGGCCTATCTCCGTGGTGGCATATTAACTGTACTGTGGGCGGTCCGCGGTTGACGTCACTATCGACAGAACTGGTATGGTAAACTTTGTAGTCTTTTTGCAATATTGTCAATATTATATTGACTTTTTATGCGGCATTTAGTAGTATATTGACTTTTCAATATTAGCAAAAAGCTAAACGTAAACCAACCAAGTAAACGAGACCACAGTTCATACTATCTTTGCTGACAGCAGTTCAACCCGTTATTCTACATTACAGACTTTTACTTTTCCGCCCATTTGAGGCTCAGTTTCTGCTGAAAATGCAAAGGCGGGTATGGTTCATTTTCTTCTCGGATAAATGCGCGTTTCAGATGTGCAGGTAAACTGTAAGATCCCTCCACAGGGCGTGCTGAACGCTTCTGTGTTTCCATCAGTTTCGAGTGGCACCGCGTGCTGTGCCGGTATCGTCGCAGACTATAATGGGTCCTGCAGCTGGCCTGGCTCAGGAAGTCGGCGAGTCCCTACTCCCATTGACCCATATGTATCGTACCTGGCACCTGTCCTCGGCCCATACCCATGACGGTGAGTAAGGGTCAACGGGAGGCTGCCCGTGTCCCAGCATTCCGGTCCACGTCGATTCTCTAAGACCAGTACACAGCGAAAAATAGGTGTAGGCATAACACATGAACAAATCTTAACTTTCTAATGTCGTTTTTCTCATAGAATATCTTGTAGTGGCCTTGTCCTAGAAAGTTCATTTTAGGTAAGTAATCTTTATATAGTACAGATCAATTTCATATACCAGGATAGTTCTGAAGTGAACTTCTAACTGCAATGTCAGTATTTTATGAGGCAAACTCACCACAATTAACGCAAGTACAGGAATCTGAGCAGACACAGAGTAACACTTGCCTGTTTTGCAAGTATTTTATGGTTAAGCTACGAATATAGAAATTAAGTTACAAAAGTTAATAAACTGTCATATAACATGTCTATGCTAGGCGTATTTGGAGAATTCTGCACATTGGGGGATTACGTATTCTAACTAGATATCAAATTTGATGAAGATATCTGGATTGGTGGCGAAACAACGGCTCCTGGTGGCGGAATTATACAGCTGGTACCAATTTTGACATATGTCTTCCTTCCTACGTGTGATCATATGAAACTTTAGCAGACGACACATAGAAGGTGATGATGCCCAAATGCCCCACTGACAAGTCCAGGTTCCGTATTTCTGTCACAATGGGCGAAGTGCTGATCTGGAAATGTTCAAAATGGGAGAACGGTACTTCCTATCATGAATCTGATGGCAGATTCTGAATCGGTAAGCCTGGTTTCCTATTCAAGTTTCACAGTAACCATAGGTCTATCTCGCTTAGTTTCGGAGATATTCGCGTGTGACTGACAGACAGACGGACGGACGGACAACGCTGGCCATTCCTATAGCCAACCTTCACATTGTGGCGGGCCAGCTAATAATATCCCTAACCCTAAGCCTATCCCTGACCTTAACTCTGTGCCAAACGTTTTACGTAACCCTAACCCGTAAGGTTGCATTTCGCATCCATATACCGCATTTCGCACTTTACCACCGCCCGTCTATGATACAATGCAAGCCCCAACGTTTGTCACCAGGATGCCGGAAGTTCATATGGCTAACTAACGCCCTCAAACTCCGAAATCTTTTGCCACACACGGAGTTCAGGTGTGTAGCCTGCACATCCAACTAAAAAGTCGAAAAATAGTAGCGTCCTCACTGCAGACACTTTCACTTAGAAAATTTCATACTTCTGTCTAAGTTAGCCATTTATTGCATTTATTTTAGGCCGCATCGAATGCATGAGATGCAGACTATTGTGACCGATGTTTCCGTAGCGTGGTGTCAGTTACGCGGATGTGCGAAAACGGCTAAACGGATCGAGGTTCTGTTTGTGTTAGAGACTGTTGGGGCCCACGGAACACTGTGTTAGGTTGGGTTCCGATTTCCTTCTAGCGAGGGGGAGGGAGAACGTGAAAATCTCGCCCATTCTAATGTATATAAATATGACTGTTTCGACTAATTCGCATTCGCCAGATGACGCCACTTTTGATGCGTTCATCGAGAAATTACTTTCGCCACTTGTTAAATTTCACTACTACTTTGCGGCCACTGTTTTTTTAATTTGTATTTTGTAGATAAACTCAAATTTTTGCTTTATATAGTCTATTCGCGAGCTGTCGAACAGAAGAATGCAGGACGCGGCTGCTATTATTAGCAACTTGTTAAGACACACTTATACAGCGCTTCCCCCACTCTTCCGACCTGAGTGTGTTGATCATTTTTAGAGCGGCAGACAAGAACATCTAGATAATGATGTATAATTAGGTATTTTTGTATTTCTTTAAAGCACACATAATAAACACGGTAGACAAGAATCAAGTGTTCATCAAATAACGCCTGAGAAGGATTCTGAATATGCACTGGCCAGACAGAGAAGTCTTAGAACAACTTAGAAAAAATGGAACTGGATCGGAGACACACTGAGAAGAACAATGACAGCATTGCCAAAAAAGTGCTACAGTGGACGCCACAAGGCCACAGAGAAAGAGGATGACCGAGAAACACTTGGAAAAAAGATCTGGAGAAGGAAATGTGGACAGTGGACTTCAGGTTCAGCTGGAGAAAGGCGAAGACAGAGCTGGATAAAAACAAATGGTTTGTGGCCTTTGCTCCACTGGAGTGATAAGGCATAAGTCAAGTAAGTCACACATAATAAACGTAGACGCATGCAATGACAATGTTGTTCAATATGCGGATTCAAATACGACAAACAAACACAAGACATGATATTTCGCACTTACGTAAGAATTATGTTGTCTCGTCCTTGTTCTTATGCAGTGATAGTCGTGAGCTATGTCCGCGTTAGCCATTCGTTAGGGCGTTCGCAAAGCGTTAACCACAGGGGGACGCTGAAAACGTGGGACTGGAAAACGTGGGACCAAACCGCAGGGGTGGAATTCACGGGACTGGAAAACGCAGGACCAAATTTCCAGAGTTGAAAACGCACGACCACCGTCTATTGAACGCGAAATGGATAAGTATAAAGTTGAAAGGAACATTATATGATATGTATATTATATAATAAATATAATATAATACGCCACTACAGTGTAGCGCAATCGGCAGAAATGCAATACATATCAAACGTCACATGTTGCAACAGACGAAAAACCATGCTGATGTCCGCACGACAGATAGGACACCGACTTCCTGTACTTGCAAAGTGACGAATACATGATTCGCAAAATCGCTGATGGCCGCATGGCACCAGCGCCAGGCGAGGTTTGCGCTGCGCTACTAGACACACCTCACAGTTGTCCGTCTTATTGGCAGTCGCAGCAGTCGCGTTTACGGTCGCGGCGCCGGCGTCAGCCACAGCATCAGTGTCTTCTTGGTCATCGTCATGTGAGTCGCCGTCCGAATCCGTTGGCTCGGCGTACAGATCACAGCTGTGCGCGCCCATGCAGTGGCTCACCGCTTTCAGAAATTCGAGTCTGGTGTAGACGTGGTCGTCGAACCGACGCAGACAGGTCTTGTGTATCGTTGATGATGTACTTGCGTTTCTTCGCGCGGCGAATTGTCATTCCACGGCTGAGACGTCTAACATCGGCTTGACTGTCAACAGTGGTACGCTGGAGATGGCCCAGAAATGCAAACAAGTTTGGGTGTGACACTTTGATTCTTCGCCGTGGAGCGGCATGAAAGCTCTCCATTGAATTGTTGGTCCTTGTCGAACGTTTATTATGTTAAATTTCGCTACCCATGCACATGATGTTTTCGCGTTTTCCAGTCCCGCGTTTTCAGTCCTCCCAACCACAGTCTGACGCAGAAGACGTGTCGTTATTGCGTGACAACTGAAGCCGCAAATAAGATCGGAGATGATGTGCGAGACGAGACTAATGACGCTAGTGTTCTAATGTGCTCTGACAACGGTTCCAGCTAAATGGATTACATTTTTTCTCAAGAAATTTGTACGGGTGACGTAGTGGCGTAACCATTGGGCGATGAACTTGAGATCGAGACTTTTGATTTAGGTGGATCACCGCACTGCTGCAAAATAACACCGATCAAGGTTTTCTCACCTTTTGTTGTTTCTGCACCAGACAGTATAGGCGTAAAAAAGTGAACAATGATTAACAGAACGTTATATCAACAGTTCATTACACTGAGTGTTAGCGCACTGCCGGTGTCACTCAATGTGATGAAATGGTGCATGAACGCTGCATCAGTATGTAGTAAAGATGTGAGAGGGCGATGCTTACTTGGTCTCGCTTACCTTATTACTCTGCGTGTGCGAGCGCAGAGTACTGTATTTTCTAATGTGTGTTTTTGTTGGACAATAACTCTCAGAAGCCTTGGTCTTTGGTTTGCGGGTACATCTTCAGAGAAATTACAAGTCAAGTTTGTATACCAACTTGGTATACGACTTAAAGTCAAGGTCACAGCAACAAATATATCGTATCCCTGTGTGTGTTGTTTTTGCTGTAATTTTGAATGCCTTGGCCTACAAACTGATGTTTAGTACATCGGTACATCTTCATGATGTCATGGCAGCAATCTCACGGAGGGATCCCAAAATTTCAAAGTAGGTCACGTGACCCCGCGCCAACCCCATATGACCTACTTTAGCATAGTTTTCGTTAGGGCCCCTTGCCCGTCTATATGCACACAAAATTTCAAGTCTCTAGCTTCGACCGTTCCGGAGATACGAGGGGTCCAAAAATCTGTCAATGTGGAGGTTACGACATTGAAATTCATTTGAAAGTACAATAATTTGAGCACGCACAGTTACATATACTTCTTAATTTTATTGTCGCAATCAATAATAAACAGTCACGCGACCATAGATTCGACCTTCCCTGAACTTAAGCTATTAAGTTTTGACGTTGTTTTTAGTCCTCGCCCATTTTAAATAGTATTTCATACTTTTACCTTCTACCGTATCGACACTGGTCCAACCATACCCCCAACACTGTGAGATCCCCCAAACCGGACTCTTATTATAAGTGTAGGCGTACAATACCGCAGGTGGAGCGGCATTAATTAGTCAAATCGTTTGATAGCGTGACAAAGTCTTTTGAAGCCAGTTGACTTACACTGTTAGAAGAGTTACAGACGCGTAGGTTAACGTTAGAAAAAGACACAGTCATGTATCTTGTTGCCTGTCTCCGCTCGATGTTAAAGATTAAAATGCTAATCCAGACAAATCTGCGATGCCCGGAAATCTCTGCGGCTAGATTCCGGCTGGTCGTCTATCATCTCTTTTGCAGACTGCAGCCTTCGAGCGTCCAGTTAGTTTATTTTGCTTTCTGCTTTCTGTAGCAGTCGTTCATCATGACGACGATCATCATGCGTTACGTATTACGAAAGCGCAAACAGCACGTTTTTTTCACAGTCGAAAGCGCACAAAATAATTCGATGAAAGTGCACAAACATTTTGTTACAAAAGCGCACAGTAAAATGTCAAGTAAAAGCAAATAAGCAAAATGTAAAAATAATAGGTTGAAAATTAAGCGACTTTGCAGGATGTCACAACTCTCACTCAAACTGGGAAAAACCAATATGAAACAGGTTCCAAGTAAGCGCACTGTTTCTGAACAGATATCTGGCGCTGTAGTGTACACGCGTCGCAGAAATGCAGACTTCTCTCTGCTGTTCTTGCGAACTGGCCGTGACTGCAAAAAAGTGAAAGTAATGTAATGTCTGACATTTGCGGTGGCCTTCGTCTTGCAGGCTTCACGTACTTTCACAACCGCACCTGTCCGTCCGTCCGTCTGTCTGTCACGCGAATATCTCCGAAACTAAGCGAGATGGACGTATGGTTACTAGGAAACTCGAATAGGAACCCGGGCTTCCCGATTCAGAATCTACCATCAGATTCGCAATCGGAAGTACGGTTCCACCATTTTGGGTGTTTCCGGGTCGCTTTCTCCGATAAACTGTACCGCAAAGACGGCACCACACTGTGCGCCGTGGCGGGCCAGCTATCATCACATCCCATAACGGACGATACCTTGTTTATATTGCAGTCGCTTTTACTCGTTACTGAATTAGCACTCGAAAATCGGAATTTGTCTGCATCGCGTGGAGACTACACTGTTTGTTTGCTATTATATTCTGGTCAAAATATCATCCATGCGTCATCTTGCTCACCTAAAATGGGAGCTTCAAGACAGACTACGTCATGTACATGATATGTAGGCCTCGATATTGTTTGAGAACTTACTTGGAATTTTATTTTCTGTTTTTTAAAGGCTACTTTATGACAGACTGGCATTGGGTTGCTAGATATGGTTCGCGCAGTGTTTGTGTGCGTACATTGTTTCGCATTTTATTCGGAGCTTGACGAACGTTAGTAGTATGTTAGTACCGTTAGTACAGTATACCACTTGTTGCAAGTTGTATAATGTTCATGTTCGTGTTGCTAGCCTACAGTATTCGGTGTAAATTGCCAAGTGCTGTAGCGGTAATAAAAACGTACTGTGCAGTTGAAGCAGAAAGAGTATCAGGTTTTCGACGTACAAACATTTCGTTGTATGGACACGGAGACAGCAGATCAATGCGTCTGAATCTGTCGTCCCCTCCTCTTTCCCTCCTGTGGTTACCCCCAGCTTAATGATCAGCTCTCTTCATCGTCGCTGAAATGAGAAGTTATGATATCATTGAAAGGCGCATGGTCGCGTGGTATAGTGCCAGATAATTTGTTGCTGTATCGGCACAGCGCACGCAAATTACTCTCAATTGTAGCTAAGACGGAGTTACTTTATGGCGGTGTTAGATCAATGCCAACAGTCTGCATGCAGCATATCTGCACTGTCAGTAGCGTAACACAACCTTCACTGTTGTTCGTTAAAACGTGATTTTTTTGTGCAATTTTTGTGACATTTTTAGGAAAACACTTGAACTGTTGACTAATGTATGTGAATGAATCACTGTTTTAAGTTTTCGCTAAAAAAACTTACTGGAAGTTTTGATAAAATGTGCCAAGTCATGAAATCATATCATCATACGGCAGGAATGACAGCAGACTGGCTGGCGAGTACAGAACTCGGTGTCTTTCTCTAAGAGCTCCAACAATTTGCCCGACTATGTTCATCGGCTGCAAATGCCCTTGATTAAGACGTCTATTGGTGTACATACAGTGTAGGCCACCGGCATGCTGTATGTATTCCGTGGTAGATAGTGCTGGAGCTGTCGGTGACGACGGATGTTGGATGACGTCTTGATGGCGGTCTCACTTACGACCACATCAACCACCATAACCATTACTACGACCACCAGCAGCAGCAGCAGGTGCACGTCATCTACAGCGTTCATCGCAGGAGCTTCACTTCCCACCATCTCACTAGACACGGTTGCTGACGACGAAGAACATAACGTCACCGAGAGGCTTACAGTCAGTGATGACGTCATTGATGAAGTTGCTGAGGCAAAACGCGCACCGTGGCCCGGGTGCGATCGAAAGAAACATGCGTCGTACAGGTAAGACGGCATCGGCAAACTACTTTTAAATAATTATGTGTACGGACACAAGATATTAGTAGAAGTAACGTGTTTGTGTGGACAGAAATCTCGCATAGTAAGTAAATAAGCCTCTCTGTGAGAGTGAGGTGTTCTAGGATCAGGAGCAAGTATAGTCACTAGGCGCCGTTGTCATCAGCTATACAAATGTGTACCAGCGAAACTCCTTAAGGGGCAGTTCAAAGTCGCAATAGATGAGATGGTAAACTTTTACATAACCGTGGACCAGCAGCGGTGAAGGATCGATCGCCGAGACCATGCGGGTTCTAGTAACGTCATACGCAGCAACATTGGACGATCGAAGTCGGCGGCCAGTCACCGCCAGTGGTTGCGATAAGCTGTCAGTCGCCATAGGTAGGCCTACTGCGGTGACAGACTGTTTAGTGCAAGAGAAGAAATATCCGATATATACTGGTTTGCTCCAGCCGCAGACGCGCTGCAGTCTTTGGCCACACTGACACGCCTGCAGCCCTCAAGATCCTTCGTTGCTACTCAGCGCTTGGCCGTCCAGTCCACCTAGCAACAAATGGAAACGTCCTGGCCGACCCCCTGCTGGTGGATTGATCGGGCGACAAGCCGACAACTGCAGTCAACCACCTGCAGACCTATAGAGGAGTACGATCGAAGCTTGCCCATATACAGCTAGACTACAGAGAGATCGACTCTATTGCACACGCCGCCAACGCACGCCTGACGACGACTACAACGACAATAAATAATTATAATAGCTTTCATTCACATTACTTTCAACCAGGAAACATCCGGAATGGCAGAACTGTACTTCCAGTTGCGATGGTAGATTCTGAGTCAGAACCCCCAATTTCCTATAACCCATTAGGAAACCTAAACTCCGGGCGCTGTCAATCCTGGCTCGTTTTCAAAATGGAGACCAGCAAAAGACGTCAAATACCGACGACGAACGCGTGTCCAAATTTCAGCTTCAGAGGCCTTCGCAAACTCGCGCAACATCGATTTTTGTGGTAATTTCGTTACGCTT
>Ga0126335_1002814_pt1 | contig 10580 bp, 13 predicted proteins | sample OlaspJWI45metaG_FD_108409 | JGI IMG/M metagenome (GOLD analysis project Ga0126335, IMG submission 108409) | Marine gutless worms symbiont microbial communities from Oahu, Hawaii - Olavius sp. 1 OAHU.JWI-45 metaG | ecosystem: Host-associated > Annelida > Digestive system > Unclassified | place... | reverse complement strand
TGATTAGCCTAGAGGTGGTTGCCTACAGTTAGCCTAGTTCATATTGTAACACAATGGAGTGGTTCTGGTGGGACTGAATCCTATCTAAGTGGCCAACTGGCTTCCTTCAGTGCTTTGACGCTGTTGGTTGGGTCATCTGGCCTGTAAAAATCGTCCCCGAAATGACCTCTGCTCACTCACTCATAATGCCCTTGCATGCGTACTTGAGTAAAATGCTGCATGTACCTAGTACTTACACGGAGTGTACTTTTATCGCGATAGTGGCTGCTGAACATAAATCGTAGCTTGGGTGAATAGCAGTTGCCATAAATTAAATGCTGTAGTGTGTTTATTGTTAATTTTTTGGTGAATTCGAGCGTCACCAAATGACTTCGTACGGTGTGTGTGTGTGCTCAAGCCATATTGATACAGTATTTCGACGTGCATTCTGCATCGAATGACATCAGATGTGTATTTGTAAGCGTTGTGTGGCAGCCGCTGCGATTTGTAGCAATGTCACGTTGTTGTTTTATGCATCGGTGAGTGACTTAATTGATGCGGCAGCTGAAGACGTCGAATTCCGCTGCTAAAGTTTTGTTTCTCGTTTTTGATCTCGCTCTGTCTGAGTTTTATGTACCGTTTGCGACGCTATGGACGTTTTTCTATTTTTAGGCTGCATCGAATGCATGCAGTGCAGATTATTGCAGTTGATGGTCCGAGCACCTGTCAGTCAGCTTCATGTGGTTGTCACTGTGCAAACACGGCTGAATAGAATCTTGTGTGGGGTGGAGACTTTTGGGAACCCAAGGAACGTAAGACATTGTCTTGATTTGCCCCGCAGATTTGATGCAACCTTCACCAAATTACTTTACCAACTTGTTACCAGATGTGCCACCGTAGTTACTTTTATCATCGACAGCCATGCGTGGGTACACACTACCTTTGCATGCGCGCAGTCAGATAATAAAAAGCCTTGTGGCAATTGTTTAGGAAGCCAACGTGTAAAGCAGACAGTTTCAGGCCATAGCGGTAAGTGTGCATTGGACTCAAATCTACAGAGCTCTAACACTGGGGAGACAATGAGCGTGGCTAAAGTTAATACCATTCGGCAACACGTAAATGTTTAATTTGTGTTACTTATTTATTCGGTGTGCAGATTTAGAAGTAAACACCAACGTGAGACCAAAGAGTGCTGAAAACATAGAGCAGAATAAACTTTAAAACGTTCAGCTAAGCATAACTCTGATGAACTGACTGTGTGTGCAGTTAGGCTGCAGTTACAAAAATTCAGTGATCATATAGTGTAAAAAATACCGGGGAAGGCCAAGTTAGCTGTTGCTGTTGAAAAATCTTTTTAAGATCGTTAATATACAGATGCTGTAATTTCTACTGACAGAGAATTCCAAGAATTTGTGTTTAAATTTGTCATGTCTTACACATTCACAGAATCTGACAAGGTGGCCCACTGGACACATTGTAGGTTACTTTGGGGGCCTGTGAAAGCCGTCCTTGAAATGACCTATAATGTGTCGAATGAGTCGTTAAGCTGTTGAAAGATAAAGGTACGTACACTTGTTATATATAACGTCTCTTAATCGGAAGCCCGCCTTAGAAGCACTGAGGTATGGCACGTGTTGTAAGGGTTTTCACAATTTTGCTTGTACACCGACACATTTATCCGCAAACAGTATGGAACATGCCGTTGCCTTCCCAGCCGAAGCTGGTCCTCATTTTACCGAACCCAGATGTATGGAAGTCTAAGTCGACTATGTTGGCTAGTTACATACCTAGATTATTGAGCCGTCATTCATTCACTCGTCTGATGAGATATATTTTAATTCATTTGTACATGCCGCTGATGTTAACTCGTTGTGTACAATGTGGCATTTGTGAACTGCTGGCATGGTTGTGAAGTGTTTTGTTTCTGTAATTTAACCCTCAATGGCAGTATGAGGTTTAGCTGCGTTGTGGATGATCTTCCTCCACTGTGAACTGTTCTCTGTTGCCCTTACTGCTTCCGCCAACGATAGCCCTGTCCATGTCTTAGTGTTGCCTTGCCGAGTTGTGTGTGATCTTCCTCATACTAGCAAGTTCCCAATTTCCACATGACATGGCCAAAGAACTTGAGTTTCCTGAATATTAAGGACTTCAGTAGACTCTTTACGCTTCTGCCTTCTTCATCAACCATTTGTTGGTTCACCGGTATGTCCATGATACTTTTTAAACTAGGGCTGTACCGAATAAGGGGTCTTGACTATTCGGTCGAATATGAATAATCAAAACCATTATTTGGCTGAATACGAATAGTTGCTTTGAACTTCGAAGCAGTGTCACTATCATTTATCATCGTTAACGTTAACGTCGGTATACTAGATATTCATTCACGTTCAGCATCATCAATTTGTTATAGTATGAGTCTAAAATACATACGTAGGCCTACTCACAAAGTTATTAAACTTACCTTTTATTCGGTTCGAATAAAATATGAATAGAATATTCGGTACAGCCCTACTCTAAACTTTGCTGGCATATAGGCAACAGTTTCCACTTTTATGGTAAAATATGAGTGGAAATGTGCTGAAAGTGCTGTGCTGTCTGTGCATGATTTAGCTGGTACCAGTGATGGTAGCTCAGGTACTGCCTTGAAAATAAGCGAGATTGAGAGTGTTACTGATTGCTGTAAAGTATACAAAGTTTCTTTGTATGTAACATCGCAGACTTGTTGAAGTTGCTGGAGGACTGGCAAGATGTTAACTGTTTTCAGTTTTTAACGCTATCTTACTGGTTGATGTAGCATGTATAGGAAATTTTTTATCTGTACATCTGTTTAGGAGAGATGCTGAAATTTCCTTAATTAGGATTTATTATGAATGTATTTGTTTAGCATGTTACTCTGTATTTGGCGACAGCTTGGTTGATGCAGGAGATGATTAGTTTTGCTGGTGTGTTGTATGTAAAGTGTATGGCTATTGGACGATAAAGTGGCTTTCGGGTAATGAGTCAGTTTGCTGTAAAATGCGTAGATTAAATGTGATTTGAATGATCTTTTATTATTTATGAAAAAGTGCCCTTTGTTATTGTCATCCATCTGTTGATGCCTTCAGGAATTATCTCTACACTTATCCAGCGTCTCAGCACTCCCATTTCTAGCCCCACTTACTGTTTTTCTTCGCCGGAAATGTGACATACACAGCTGATTTGCATTAGTCCTCAATCCAGTTGCTATCGGTGTGCATTCATAATCTGGTAGACAGACTGAGTTGACAGGTCAATGGCTGTGTGATGATTGTGCATTTCTCGTGACTGCTGTGCGTTGGCCACATTCGTCAGTAGATCCATTCAGATTGAATCAAGTTGAGTTTATCTAGACAAATGTTTCATGCTGCATGTGTGAAATAGTGCACACCTATATAGGCTAAAAGGCAACAAGCAGTCCGCTTGTGATGTCTGGCCGTCCGTCGTTCTGTCTGTGATACCATTGCAGGGTCGGCTGGCTGCAGCCACTTTTCATGCCTCTGCCGGACCCACCACAAACACTCCCTCCTCTGAACGGACCCCCACGCAGAACTCCCTCTTTGATAAACTCCCCATTCAGCTGCCAATTGTCTTCTTTTTATGCTGCTGTCAGACAGAGCACATGGTTAACCCCCCAGACAACCCATGACCCCTCCCCTCAGTAACACACTCCAGAATTTTTCTTGCTGTGCCTTTGCTGGACCCACTACAAACACCCGTTCCACAAACGGACCTTCCTGTAGACCTCCCCCCATTTATAAACCCCCATCGGTAAACCCCACCAGCTACCAGGCCCTTCTTTTTGTGCTTCTGCCATATAGTTAACCCCATGTGCTTCTGCCATACAGACCACAGGGTAAACCCCCAAGGAATCACTTTTTTATGCCTCTGCTGAATCCGGCACAAGCACCTCTTTCGCCCCGAACAGAACCCCCTTCCCCAGTTAACCCCCCTTTTCTGGGTACCATTGCAGCAGTGGACTGTGGCACAGATATAAGTTTACCCATGGACGGCTTTACGGCGACCTTCATCTATTTTGTTCTGTAAAATTTTTGCCATTTGCGTTTTAGTGATTTACCATACACAGCCCGGGTTATTTTGGAGAATCTACCCAAAATAACCCGGGCTGACCATACACATCGTGAGAAGTTAAATCTGAGCTATCAATTGGCCTCTTGTGTTATAATGACTCGTGAAACTGACCAACAGTATGCAATGGAAAGTTATGAAATTGAAACAGTGACAACGTTAGAACTCTGTTGAAAGGACTTCTGAGTTTCCGTTAAAAACGGACATATTTCCTGATTTTAAGCTTCGTTTAGTATGGTGACTGGTGAGACGGATATGTGGTGACTAGTGAGTACACTGTTGGAAATGGACAATGGTCCAAGAGTGGTATTACGAGTAGATGGGTTGGCCACGAGTAAACATAATGATAGTATTTAGTCATGTATAGTGGACACTGTGTTCAGGGTAATGATGGACGATGAATACAACTAATTACCAAAATGCATGATTTTAGATTCTAGATAGTCCAGCAGAAGTGTGATTAGAGAAGTTTTCTTAGAAAAACGATAACTACAAATTCCGAATGTTATACTGCGGTACAGTCTTGAAAAGAGTTGCAATTTTTAGCCAGCTGAGTCCAGTTTAAAAATTAGTACCGGGGTATTCATTGATAACCAGAGCCTAAGTTGCTGAACAAAATAATCGGGCGACTCTCGAACAAAATGGTCAATAGTCTATGAAAATTGTTATCCAAACCAAAAGTAAACTTTTATATGCATCATCATCATATATTCGTTTATTTAGAAGTTGACCAACGCAACTCATACAAAGTACAAGTAAACAAAAGAAAACTGAGAAAAAAACAAATTATATTCTATCCACGACAATTTCAGGTGCAAGCGTTGCATCATAATCGACTTCGAATATTAGAAATTTAATAGATCGCCCAGCTCTAATCGCGTAAAGATGGCGAACGGAGAGGTAGGTTTTTGTGTTGTTTATTTTGAGAGCGGATATTGCTATCTTTCGTGCCATTTTTGCGTGTTGTATGCTGTCTCGTAACATGTTTGTAATTTTTACATTTCAGCTGGAGATCTTGGAAGGCTGCAGAGTTGCTGTGAGACTAAAAAATACAGGAGAATGGCGTAAGTTGGTCGCGCTCTCTGGTGGCGTAGTTTGAAATTACTAATGTAAACAAACGCACATGCAGTGTGAATACTTTGCATATCTTCATGAATTTTATGCTCTATGAGCTATGACAGTCGTTCGTTTGCGGAAGTTGTCTCTGTATTTGTATAATGGTTTCTTGTTGCAGAGTGTAAGTGAGTTTTAATGAGAAATTCAATGTCAAATGAGTTTAATCACTGTTGGTTGTCATTGGTAATGGTGTAACCAAGTATGCCACTTTCAAGTAATTTTAATGTTTTAGTTTTAAAAAATTCGTCTAACTCGTAACTGCTGGCACGAATATTGGTGTAAGTTGAGGTGGACATGGGCACAGAATTTTTCAGCAATGGTGAATTGGTGATTAGGAGTTTAGTCTAGGGAAGTTGACTTTTGTTTGCTAGGAGCTGCAGCCCATATCTGTCTTGCCAACGCAGTCACAAAACTGACTAACTTGAGTGCGATTATGTGGACATATTTTGTATGGTTCGTGTTCAGTGTTCACATCAAGTCAAGGAAATATGACTAGAATAGCTGAAATTATTTTAAGAAACACTCTGTTGTACCCATCTCCTTTCTGCCACAATGGTTGTTTAAGAGCACTGACTTGACAGTCACCCAAAGGCACGAGATATTTTGGATTTGGTTCAGGCTCCAGTTCTTTAATTGAGCAACTGAAACCGTTGGTCAGTAATATCCAACAGTCTACGATGATGAGAAAAATTTTAATATGAAAAGATTCAGGCCTCGAGTGGAATGGAAGAGTACAAGTGGAGTGGAAGAGAGAGAGTTACTGATTTATTGTGAGAGTGACTGATGATGTCAGCATGCCATGAAGGTAATTTTCATTTTTAGTACTTTTTCGTTTTACTTTATACTTTTTCGTTACTTATACTATTTAGTTTTTCACACTGTTTTTATTTTAATTTTCGTTAACGATTTCGCGACTTTTTCGTTATCGATTATTTTCGTTTTTGTTACCCATAATTATACTGGCACATAGCAGCCCATACTTTACGACTCAAATGATGCTTCTCACTTGTGTCTTGTACTTCAAGACTGTAGCTAGTGCTGTTTTGGATTTATGAAGATATGGCGGAAGTGCTCAGCAAGAAGGAATGTGGCAGTCAGTCATTGTACTACATACACTATGAAGATTGTAAGTTTGACTGAGTTTTTTAGCTGCATATTCGTTTTCACTTAGAATTATCTAGTTTTGCTAACGACGTAAACTGTAAACACGACTTTGCGTTGTGTAAGGCTGAGGCTGCCTTGTGTACTCAGTGTACTATATTCTTATACAAAAGAATATAGTACAGAATATAGAATATAGTATTTTATACAATCTGCTACTGGTACATTTGGTATTTGAGGAATTTCTTGCCACAGCACTCAGCACTGTGTATGCATAAGTTTCAGAATAGACTTTGCTGTTATATGACAGTGCAGTTTGTGCATTTAATGTGTGAAGGTTATTTCAATTTGTGCATTATTTTACTTCAGTCTGTAACTTCTGAATGCCTTGACTTAGCAAGGTAATAGGGCGAGATCATACATTATGCACGGTGCAGTGCTGGATGTAATTATGGGGCTGTTTGCTCTGATGAGCCCTTACCGTTGGATGGTTAAAAAGTCTAACTTTGACACTTAATACACTGCAGATTATAATGGGTAATTCAAATTCTTGTTTGACTTGATAATGTATCTCGCCATTATTATAATACATTGCACATTCACTAACTGTGTGTGGTGATGTATAAACCATTGTGATGCTATCATTGTGCATTAGTCAACAAACGTCTCGATGACTGGATTCCGGTCGATCTCATGGATTTGTCGCAGCTGGAGCCACCGAAGAAAGAAATCAAGACTCCGATGAAAGTCATGAATGGTTCACAGCCGCCCTCGCCTGAACGAGAAATTGTACGTTTTGACATGATAAATCATATTCATTGGGTTAATTTTGTAGCCGCAATATTCACGGAGTTGCCATGTGTCAGTTAAAAAAGTTTAGCTCAGACTCGTTTATGATTGAATTACGGTTGTTTCCATAAGTAAGTTACAAAATGCTGTTATTCTGCTATTTGTCTAAATATGAAAAGTCTGAAGTAGATGTTCTGTAGAGAACTTCATTGGCAGCAGTTGCCTAGGTTTTTGTATAGATTACTCTAGGATTGTGACTTCAGATATAGTTTGAACACAATCAGTCTGTCTGTCACAGCAGTAGTCTTGTCTGTCACAACTCACTTGTTAAATGTGGAAAGTAATGAGAAAAATGACCAAGTGTAACATGTTACTTGTTATACTTCACAATATTTGCTTAGTAGCAGTCGAGAAAATGCTTGCGGCATTAACCTATCATGTAACACATTTAGAAATTTAACAAGAAGTGTTGCTTTTTTAGTTGCGATGTTAGTTATTTGATTGTGTTTGTTAGATCGTCAGTGCCTAACTCTGAAGCCATATTCAACGAGCCTAGCTCTGATGCTATGTTCACTCGTTGAATGTGTAATGTATTTATGTATACATTGTATGGCATAGGTATTATATAAAATTTGGAACAGTTGATTACATTACTGTTTGTTGGTGTTTGTGTAGAATGGATCGCTGAAGAAGGGCGGATTGAGCGTTGGACGGAAACGAAAGTTAATTGGCGATGACATGGTCAGTTAGAGTAACAGTGACATTTTGCCCTTGTAGTAAATGGTTGTCTTCCGTGGTTATTTACCTTATCACCATATTCTGTGAGTATAGTGATTGGCTTGAAAGAGTTGAACATCTAAGTAATCTGCTACTATATCATGCCTTGGGAAGCTTTTAATTCAGACATGAGACAGTTTTTTTATTGTAACTATGGCTTAGCAGTACTTTATAATAGTAGCACTGATGATATATGTTTGAGCAATAAAAGAGTGATAAAGCATTTTGTGATAAGTGATCAGCCGGGTATCTGCTGCTCTTTATTCAGCTTCACGCCGCAGCCTCCGTAGAGCTGTTTGTTTTGCTGCTGTAACATTATTATTTATTTTTAAGCCATGTGAAGCAAGGCCTTATATTTTGCTCGTGTGATTTATTTGTTTGCCACCAGAACCCAGAACTTATAGATGGAGAACCGCCGGTGGGACGACCATTGTTTTCGTACAGTATGTGGGGGCACTGGAACAACTCCATAATAATCAACAGCAATCCCCCCACCGATCTCTCATTTTTTACGGGGGAGCAAAAAGTCCCAAATTTTGACCAAATCTTTGATACCACTCCTGTTCGGAGCGCCGCCATTTCAGACCGGAGGACTTTTTCGGAATTCTAAAAACTTTCCAAGGACCGATGGTGGGCGTACCCCATGGTACCAACCGGGTGGAAGTGTGTTGGAACCGGAAGTATAATTGTGCCGCTAGGGGTCTTTTCTCCAAATTTCGTTTTGGGGGAATGTCTCAGATGTCGATTGTCTGATTCTGCTGAAATTTGTATGGTGACACGAAAGACAGCAGGGGTCAGCATTGGAACTGGAAGTAAAATTATGCTGTAACTTGGCCACTGATTGTTCGATATCTCTGAAATTGTGCACGGAGGCACATATGAAGGTCGCGATCGGAAGTACGGTTCCGTCATTTTTGGTGTTTCTGGGTTTGCACTTTGCCGATTGTGACAGAATGGGGAACTTTGGTTAGTGAATGGCTTATGTGGTATGGCCACCATTCTGCGTGATATTTCACTAATTTTTTATCATCACAGATATAAGGGTGCCATAGGTAGACACATGTCAAAATAGACACTGGAAGTAAAACTCTGCCTCCAGGGGGCGCTGTTTTGAATTTATGTATGTTTATCTTGCCATTTTGACGAGGAAAAGATAAATTTGTTGTTGTTCTGTAGGATGTTAGTTTACAGCCGACAGTTTCCGAACTTCATCGTACCCAGTCTTCGCCGGCCTTCCGCGTTAGTTTGTCTCTGTTATAGAGCATGGTTACTGGTTAGCAAGCATAGTGTAGGTTTGATTTTGGTCATTGGCTTTATAGTTGTGTGCAATTAGAGTTCTGTAAGTGTGGTATTGTGCTGCACGTTCCGATAGCATTATGTCTGTGTTAAATGTTTTCGAAAACTGTATCAGGAGGATAGGTAATTAGATATCTCGTGTGACTTGTTCATTGTGTTTGTGTAATTCTCTAAAGCCCCATTCATACTCAACGCACGCATTTACTAATTGCACGCATGAGAACATATTGTCGTGTTCACACTGCTCGCAGCACCACGCCGAATTCTAACATGTCTGGAATAGAGTGCACTGTTACATACTTTTTATGGAACTGTCTGCAGTAGTCCATGCAGCTGCTCACATGGCTCCACGCGTATCCATATATTTCACATGGATGCGGACGCTTGTGTGTGATCTGTGGATAGGCATGGTCTACATGTGTCTGTAGCGTCGTATGGTATGGTACAGTGCCATGCATCTTTGTGTGGACATATTCGTTGCAGACACGTGCGGTATCACAAACAGTGTGAATTGGGCTTAACGTAATAGTAGAAAGTTTGTGGTGAAAAGATTTATGTATGTTCTGTGTTTGTTTCTAGATCACAGCATCAGTGGATGTTACTCAGGTCAGTGCTGTTTGCTGTTATTTAATTTTTATGTACAAATAAATCTGCCCCATTTTATTTTTGCGATAACTTTGTCAAATTAAGATCTGTTTTCAGACTTCGTACAACATGTACACCTCAATAAATTGTTCTGTGCGAACACCGGGTACAAGTTTGAGATTTTTTTGCTTACTTGTTAGCAGACGAACAGATTTTGGTTGAATCATGCTTAATCTTTAGCAGTTCTAAGTGCCAGAAAGTGGGATGAGCCACAAGGCAATGCATGGTTTCTTTTCTATAGTGTATGAATTCTATCTGATAATGGCTGTTTTTTGTAGGATTCTCAAGATGTACCTGAGCCAAGAGTGCCTCGTCAGACTGGCAGTATGGTAGCCCATCACGATGACATAGTAACGAGAATGAAGAATGTTGAAATGATTGAGATTGGACCACATCGAATCCGGCCGTGGTATTTTTCACCATATCCACAGGTAAACTGACTGTGGTGTGTAGCATGGTTGGATGAACGTCCGATCTAGTTATCTGATTACTAGCTGAGGGTCAGTCGGATTCCCCCTCTATTTCCCAGCTGTACTAAATGTAATTTTAAATTTTTTTTCCGTTAAAACGATCAGTGGAGTTACCCTGAAAATTTGGTCACGGTTGTGCCATTTGTTCCCGAAGTGGACTGACAAATTCACTAAGATGATTTTATGTAACAAAAGATGAGACAGAAGTAAGTTATAGTAAATTCTCAGTAGAGTTTGTGAGCTTTGGTGTGTCTGATACACTTAACTATAATATCTGTCATAACTTTTGCTAAGGTATTTTAG
>Ga0126335_1002813_pt1 | contig 10580 bp, 7 predicted proteins | sample OlaspJWI45metaG_FD_108409 | JGI IMG/M metagenome (GOLD analysis project Ga0126335, IMG submission 108409) | Marine gutless worms symbiont microbial communities from Oahu, Hawaii - Olavius sp. 1 OAHU.JWI-45 metaG | ecosystem: Host-associated > Annelida > Digestive system > Unclassified | place... | reverse complement strand
GAACGGGCTGTAACATTCACTTCCTGGCGAGGCGGAAGCACTAACTCCTCTTGAACGAACACGCGACGGCAGCACATACGACGCTTACGTGTCAGCGTCACTGCAGCTCGTCCGTCGATGAAGAGCCTTCCTCGACCGAAATCCCACAAGCAGTTGTGCTTCTGCAGCCAGTCAGAACCCAACATGACCTCCTCGATGTCCGCTGACACGAGAGCCGTAGTCATGATACATCGCCCGTCGAGCAAAAGCGGTACAGTAACCTCACCTGAAATCTCAATCTCAGTTCCATTGGCTGCCCAAAGACGCTGGTTGCTCGGCAACACTTCAATATCCCTAGCAGCTTCAACAACAGTTTTAGGCATCAGCGTTACTTCACAACCTGAGTCAAGTAAACATGGAAGCATTCTACCAGCAAGCTGCATGCGTAAGTAAACATTGGCTTTATCAAAACCACGAGAACCTTTGCTGACAGTACCAGGCAACTTCCTATCTGGTTCTACAGGTGAACGCTCACAATTACGCTGCACATGACCTGGCTGACCACACTTCCAACAAACAATGGGCGAATTGCGGGAGCCCTGCTGCCTACGCGCGACACGCAATGCTTCGTCGAGCGTTGGCGGAGCTCGCTCCCGAACTTTGAGCGCGAAGTCGGCATCATCCATGGCATCAACGAAATAATCACAAGCAATCGCTTCACGAGCTTCCTGCTGGAGTGTCGGATGCGCTAACGCAATTAGCCGTCGTATATCCTGATGCAAGGCTGACAGAGACTCACCTGAACTAGAACGATTTTCATATAGTAGAATAGTCAGCATTGGCACTGCTTGATGTTCTATGACTTATTTTTTACTTACTAAAACTGCCACTGATTAACATGGTACTTTGTGACGAACATTGCAGTTCAGTTGCCAGGGTATCAGTCAAGTAATTATTTAGTCGTCATTCAACATGCGTTTTCGGCAAAATTCAGCGAAATGGAACGACACCGGTGGTGGTTTAGGCGCAGTTGACCTACTTTTGCATTTGGGGATACGATACTACTGATCCAGAAGTCATCAATTCGTGATAGGCCTATCATTCATGGTAGTCTGAGCAGAGCCATATCTGTTGTAGCAGAGCAAGCTGTGGCAAAGAAGATCAAAAAAGGAAAATGCAACAAGCTACATCAAATGCTCTCATCTTTTAGTTTTTGCTACAGTGTGATAAAACAGCTGTACAAATCTGAGGAATCCTGCCAAGCTCACGAGATCACAGAAAGCACTGCATTCAAATATGCTGCAATCTTTTGCTCAACTGAACTCGTATCCAATGTGTACATGCTACAGCTTATGGCTGCAATCAATATCAGCGACTATTGATGGCGAGATAATAAATTTTAATATGCAAAACACAAATACATTTTAACCACTCATTCATTTATTGCAGACTGCAGAAAAATCAACTCCACCAATACTTATGTGCTGCACGAATGTATTGGTAAACCGAATTTTCTGCACCTATACATGTATGATATGATACTTTGTGCAGCATGCTGGTCATAGTAAAAGCACAGATTGAATAACTAATTAAAAAACACTATACACATATCGATACACCGATACACTAGTACAACAGGAACATGCAGAATTTCACATTTCTACAGGTAAGTTGACTACCATCATAGGGGTCCTCAGTGCTCCGCAGTTTAGCTTGGACTTAGGCGTATGTAGACGGTAGTTTCTGGTCAACGTAGGAGCTATTAACATATTTAGGTCAGTGACGTCATGTTACTAAGTACAGCTGGTTGCGGGATACTGCTGCTGACCTCTGGCGATTAAAATGAAATCAAGTGACTAACACTTAACCAGTGTATTTCTTCGTTAACATTTCCTTTTAGACAGAATTTATCAGAAAACAAAAAGTTTGGGCATCATCCTCACATCACGGGCTATGTTTGAACCAATTTTCGCATTTGTACTGTTTTTGGTCTCTGAGGTAGCATGGAGAATAATTTGCTCATTTTGGGTCTATTTGAGGCGGTTTTTGCTAATTTTCCAAATTAAATTTTTTTTCCAGAAATCTTAAGTGTCCACATCATACTAGATGTCACCTTTGTGCCAAATTTGACGTTCTTAGGCCTTCTCAGTCTTGAGATATCGCCTGGAGAATAGTCACCCAGTCACTCACCCAGTTAATTTTGCCATCCGAAGCACTGAGGAATTATTCATATTTCAGACTCACAGATTAACAAGCTTCAGCTGGCATCACTTGCAACAATGCAGAATGTATTATTCTACATTTAAAAAATGGGCGGACAGTCTAAAAAGCACACAAACAGCACCATATGACTACAAATTATATCTCAATTCACTAGCTATCAATGACTTTTCAGCTACATCTATGCAGTTCCAATAAACCAAATTAAGCCACAAATTATGTTGCAGTTTTCCCCAACTATAAGCCATAATTTAACTTAAAAGAGTGCAAATTAATGGCAAGATACATTATGTATCTTTACATATTAATTTTTGCCATAAAATCAAAAATGCAGTAGAAGGCAACAACACAAACAGTAGAAACAAACAGTTATAACTACTGCATACAACAAAGAAATGCCGCAATCAGAAAATCACATTCAATTCAGTGCAACAGCGACAAAGCAACTAGTTAAATTTGAACACAATAGTTCCTTAACACAAATCAATCCTACCTACCTCTGTATAATATTACAATACAAATTTGCTGATAGCATTGATATTAAAACAATTACCTACATGAATTAGGGGTCTACATTTTTGGGATATGGTGTAGTTCATCATTTCATCTTCTGTGCCCCGTAACTGCATGTATGTTATGAGAAAAAGGGCATATCGAGTATGCATAATCATCTAACAAATTAATTATTTTCTATTTAAAAAATAAAATAAGACAAAGTGGGTTACAGTCAGGCACATACTGCGTTAATGAACACAGAGATCTTCTATAGTGGCTCAAACATATGTCAACATTTCGAAAATGCATGTTTTCTTAGACCTCATCTTCCACTTAGAAATGTTGAAGAATAAGCTCTTACTAACACTCTGTAAAATACACTTATACCTGAAGAAAGTTTTGTTGTTACTTCATTGCACTGGATCATCACATTTTAGTGCATGTAAAGACTTTAAATCAGAGTCAAAAGAATTGGGAAAAATTTGGTGTGACAGCTAGAACTCGAGCCAAACTAGCAGTATTATGGAGATACATTTATTCAAAAGCATATGGAGATGTAACCCTTAAGACACTTGGAAAATGTTGACAACTGTGAAACATGACATCAGACGTCACAAGCATCAAACAACAGCATGTTAAAAATGCTCCACAAGTCATAAAATGCACAAAAAATGGCAAATTTATAATCAGTCAATGAACGCAAAGTCACGTCATACAACACAACCACAGAGAATGCTGCTCATCTCACCATGTTTAACAATTGTATAGTGTGTACATGTACACATTTACTTACTCACTGAATCATACAACGTACAACGTGGATTAGCATTTGTGTTTAAGACAAATTTATCCTGTGATGAACGGCATCAATTTCTTCCTAAACTTGGTTGGGTCCACTGGAACATTCCCCTCCACTCCCGTCCCCTCTTCCATTCACCTCCCGACCATGCCTCAAAAGTGGTCAGTCCTGACCAATGGACCAGGTAAAAATTATGCCCATGACAACTCAAAATTGCTCCCAATATTTTTTTGGAAATTTGACTCAAAATAGTCAAGTCACAGACTGTCATAAAACTTAAAAGACAGATATGGTGTGAAAGTATGCAAGCACACGGACAGTCACATCAAAACCAGTTTAACTGGATGGATCAGTTCAGACAACAAAATGGGACTCGTCAATGAACATCATTCAGTGCAGCTGAAAAGATGCCGAAAGACAGGAAAGAATGTGTGACATAACGAAATGCAGGTTGATAACGGAATGATTACTAGCAAGCATAAATGACTGCTATGCCGGCAAGTGATGGACAACAGAAGACGATGAGTCAGTCTGACGGAGTCCGGACAATTCTAATGACAGTGTTTCCAGATCCTGCAAAGCAGTTACATCAAAACACACTCCACTCCACAAACTATTTATTAAAAAATTTGTAGCTACAGGGATGACAACCGAAAAAATTAAGCTCGTGCACACTATGTATAAATATTGTATTCCAAGACAATGCATGCAAATTTTGGAAAAAATGATGCTTTTGTCACAATAAGTTTTTCTGACGCACCACATACTGAGAAAAGTGTAAGAATAAGACTGAAAAGACTAAATAAAATCAAGCATATATATTTAGTGCAAATACTGAAAACATTGATGCAGTGCTAATTATACTGCTACTACAATCATGAATTCTTGAATCAGACAATTTCTTTATTCTACAAAACATATTGCAATATTCAGCAGTGAAACAAGTTAAAACTGACCCGTTGCAGATGCATGTTTTTCGTCAAAGTTTCCTCAAGCACTCTCTGAAGTTTACGATTTATGTCTCGGAGATTCTCATCACCTTTATCTTTGACGAAATCTACAACTCGCTTCAGTGTCAATTTTTCATTCAGTGGGGATGTCACTCGATCTGTATCATAAAACAGTCAACAAGGATCTAACTTGAGCAATACGTAAGGCAGAATAACACTCAAAGGAATATTATTTCAGACAGATCTGGTACCACATTGCTAGTCACATTTCAACATAGTGGTAAACCTCGCACAGAACACATATTAATAGCTAATACACAGCTAATACCTGACTTGGTTTCCATAACATAATGCTGAATGATGGCAGTTTTAGTCAGTAAGTCTTCTGCCATAGCGGCATTGCTCGACTCCAGATGCAGTACCTGTACACACATTGCAGAAACACGACTAAATCATCACATTCTGTTAGAGTTTCAAAACAAAAAACCAATATGATGCTACAAGGTGGTCAGCAGTGAAAGAAGTTAACACTATAACATACAGCAGATGCATGTCTGGTATTGCAAATAAGTTGCAAATTTATACTGAAAAATCATATCACACACTTTGCATTACTGCAACAAAAAAAACAAATGACATCATCAAAAGTGGCTTTCAAAAATGTTCATCAACAAACAAAACTACCTTTTCTTCCAAAGTCCACATCTGCTGCTGAACTTCAGCCAACCGACGTAAAAGTCCTTCATTTTCCTGACGTAAGTCTAGATAAGCTTCATCTTCTTCAGGTGTCTGTGACACATATTAGTAAACCATTTATTATTAATTCATAGATTCATTAGTTCAATCACAATTTTATAAAAATGCACTGCCATATCTTCCATTAGGCTTCAGATCAAATGCATAACCAACGGCATGCTAGACAAAACAGTGTATTAAAATTATTAATTAAAATATGCAGAGTAAAATAACAATATACACAGTTTTCAATATTGGTACAGCTGCTGCTGTTTGCGGGACTAGCATATTTTTCCTGTAAGAATTCCGCTCACTGTTGTAGTCATTACGGTATGTTATGGTACGGCTGCATCGTATTATGGTGCAGTATGGCTTGGTGAAAACCAGCAGTAAGAAGTTAAAAGTTCGAATTTGCTGCAAAACTGTTAGAATGACAGACCTGAGCAAGGACCGCATCTCGACTGATGCTGCTTGGACTCCAAGAACACACAGAACTGTAACATTCACACATCAAAACGGCCAGCGTCAGTGCTTTACAGGTTTGACTATAAAAATCGGTTGGTGGTGTGGTCAACAGTTAACAACTATGGTCTGATAAACAAAGTTAATCGATGTCGGGCTTGGTTACTACTAAGACGGATGACCGTCTTTGGGCGGGTAAACCATCTGGGTATGTAATTGGCCAACCAGCCTTCCATCCCTTGGGGTCAGTCAAATGAGTACCAGCATCGGCTGGGAAGTACACAGATGTACCATGCGATGGACTAGCCCCATGTCCGTGGTCTTGCAGCATAAGCTGGTGCCTGACTGAGGCCTACAGAGATAAAGATCAGCACCAAGCACTGGGTCCCCGTGGCTCGAGAAAGTCTACTTTTTTGCTATAAAAATTAACCATTTAATTTGTCATCACTATCAAAATAAATGTACACAACACAACTAGCAGACTTGTTAAACATTTCAAACACATATAAACACACATACAAAGAAGGCAAATATCATAATGCTAACACCAACCTGCCGTCTCCACTTTTCTGTCGATCATTTAGATCATTTGGCCGAAATAGTTCTTCTACAGCTGTCATGCATGACACAATACTCTTCATTTGTTTGTCAGAAATGACAAAACAAGAAAAAATAAAGAAAACACAAAACTACATCAGGGCCAAGAAATGTTTATAAACAGCAAAGTCAATATGTGACAACGACCAAGACAAACTAGCATCTACAGAATTTAGAATTTCATAACAATACTTCTGACTAACACTAGTTTGCAACAGAAATGAATCATGACATTATTTGAGAAAAAAAAACTTCTATAGAACCCAAGAACGTGTTTCATTATGAATATGCCAAGAATCTAATTTTTCCAAATGACAAATAAAACCCTTAACAGACTCCCACTTATTAAACCCAAAAATGCATCGGTAGACAGACTTGGACAATTATGTTATATAGCATTTGTGTGTAATTTAAGATAGTAAAATAAACACGAGAAAAGTACAAACACCAAAACTGCCTATTTCTCACAAAGCATCATAGTTAAAGTGACAGACATTTTTCCAATTAAATTAATACTTATTATGTCGCATCAAAGTCTGAAGCAACTCACATTGTCGGCCGCGTGCAGACTCTGACAGCACATCTTGCAATTTCTCCTGCAGCTTATCAGCTCGTTTCCGTTCTGCTTGCAGCTGGCGCTTCAGATCTTTTAACTATCAAATCCAGCCACACAACGATGCACTACTACAAACATATTCTCATTGCTTCACAGTAACCTGTAGTCAGCAAACTCAGCAATGCATCTATATATATAATGAATTTGTATGTATGTTCGCTTATAACTCGGCACTGAAATGGCCTTCTATGTGCTGATGTGCCGTTAAGAAACTGCTCACTCACTCATTATAACTCGAAAACAAGAGAGACAATTGTCTCCACAAATTTTCAGGGTAGCTCCAGGGTGCCCCAGTGATGGTTTCAGGTGCCAAAAATTTGGAGGGGTTTGTGGGTAGGCCGCAAGATAAGGCATTCTTTATTCCTCGTGGCACCAGCTGGCAAGGCATGGGTGGTCTGGGCAGCCCTAGCCTATAGCGTGGGGCAGCATGCCAGCATTAGCTATAAGTGAGCCTCGCTGCTGGCGGCGCAATACACTGCCGTGCCAGCAGTCAGCGAGCAGCATGCATTTTTTGACTGGGCATTAGGATAGCATGGAGCGGGCAAGAGATGGGGTAGGGCTTAAACGATAGATATATAATGCCAAGCCAAATGGGCAAAATGTGCTAGTGCAATATAAACATTGTTGTAGGCCTGTCTTTTGGCCCACCTTGCAGACATTGTTGGCCTGTCGTTTTTGGGCCCATGTTTCATTTCTCTTAGTTGTTTTTCGTGCTGCGGGTCATTGCCCCAACTACGGAGACGTCGCTGACAAGTACGTCTATTGTTCTCAGCGGCGCAAATTTTACCTTTGCGCCTGTGCGCCTAACATCTGCCTGAACTGTCTGAACACCTGGCAGGCAGAGACGATATCATCACGTGCATGAGCTGGCTGTCTGCTGTGTACCGGACAGTCACTTTTACGTTGGAGAAATGTTGGAGTAAGACAGTTTTACTGTTGCAGTTGAACAGTACAGACGAGAAAGTTCTGCCGTTCTGACGACGCAAACTTTCTGCTACCGAACTTCAGCTATTGTGCTGATACGAGTTGAGGAGGCAAGTCGCGCACTAGTGTAACGTCGCCAACAGTCACTGGTCTGGTGCTGACTGGTGGACGTGGGTCGCTGACATGTTCGAACGCTGACAGTCTCGATCGAGTTGACAGAGCTACCACTGTCTTGTCATCCAGTCACAGACAGACTCGACCGCCGCCGTCTCGCCGCAGAGTCTGCTGCACCTGACCGACGCTACCTTCCATGTTGCTGCTGCTTTTCTATTTACTGTTCTAGTTACCGCAGTTTCCCCTTTTGCTTTCAGTTGGCCTTATAAACAGTAATACCAGTTGGGACAATTGTAGTGTATAATATTGTGTACTTTAATTTATTATATGTTTGATGTTATAATAATCATTATCCCGTAGACCGAGCCGTGTTATTTTTAGCATCAGTAGCACACATAACAACATCAACATCTGCTAACAGTGAGTACTGCACAAAACTGCCTTTCAATTAAAGGTGCATCACCGTTACCATTACACTGTTACACACGTTTTTCTGTGTTGCTGCTGTCATTACCTTGACCTCATGACCTTGTTACTTAACCTTGACCAAGATATGCAGAATAAGTACCTGCATACCAAACATACAACCAAGCCACATTCACAGATGCTAATAATGATCCGAATGCAACCACAACATGCATCAAGTGTCACTGTCAGCAGAAGTTCTTATAGATTTATTTAGTTGTTATTTGTCTGTTATAAACTTTAACAACTTTTTTCATTTTCTCAGTTTCCTGTACTTACATTTTAAATTTCATTTTTCTTCTGAGCCAGTAGTCAAACTGCATAAATGGAAATGTCTGATTTCACTTGTTTTGGATATGTAAAAAGTAGATCACAAAATATGCAAATGATATGGATTAATGAAAAAAATGGACACATACCACTGTAGCTCCTTTCTTCTCATGTAACTTCTTCTCATCAACGCCATCTTTAATTTCCTAACAGGCAACAAATTATTGTTATTTCACATTAAACAAGAAGCAAAAGTAATTTCGCGAAGGCCACATTGAATCTCGACTCCCATCTAATACAATGTTCCCTGGGTCCCCAAATGTCTCCACGCCAAGCAGGACATCGATCAGACAAGTCTGCAAAACGAAGTCGTGTGAAGCTGCATGACAGACTGACAGACGTCTGGGAACATGGATTGCATAGTCTGCATCTCATGCATTTGATGCGGCTTAACAAGACACAGTCAGCAGTCAGTAATGAAATGATAAACTAACACAAATACATTAGCTGACAAGCTGCACAAACCTGTTTCAGATGTGAAATAGTGTCGTTGAGTTCGTCTCGCTCTCTATGACAATCTTCTATTTCTTTTGTACACCTCTGAAAAATAACCACATTTTATCCGTAAATAATTACATAACACATTACCGAAAATAACTGCAATCGGAAGTAAGTTTCACATTTTGTGGGCTATGACCTGATACTAAGCATACTGCTAAGCAAGTACCTCACAACTGTAGAGATGGGAAAGGAACCAACATTAACATTAAGCACAGTCATCACCTCAGTCAGTACTTCAGCTTCAGCAATGTAACTTGCAACGCTGACGTCATGCTCCGATCTCAGCGTCTCCTCAAATTTCATGTGATCTTCTTCCATCTGCTTGAGCTGCTCCTAGATGCATTAAACGTTGCTATGCCATTTCAAGATACACCAACTTATGACAAACATGAAACTCTTCAAACATAAACAGTAACAGACAATATTAAATATTTAATACTGCTATTGTATTTAATAACATATGGTAACAAAAGAGTCAGCAGTGTATACTGTCCCACTCAGCACGGAACATTGTCGAGACAAGTCGTTCGTGCAATCAACTGCACTGGTTCTAGCAACACAACTCACAAGCAAGAAAAAACGTAAATACAAAATAACCCCAACTGGCCCCAGTTCAGAAATGTGATGTACAACGATGCACATATGCTAAATCCAAACCTAAGCCTATTTCTCAACTAATAGGCCCAAGTTCATCATATAATTTGCTTCTTATGCCTTAGATAAGGACTATTGCTCAGACTAACAATGCAGCGATAAATAAGAAGAGGCCAAAGGCATTTGGCAAAGGCTGCAACGAATGACCCCACGCACATGGCGTACACTGCACACACTGATTACCCCGCACAGTGAAGCCGAGCCGGGGTTATTCAGTGCATTCATGACATACAGACTGACAGACATAGGTAACAATAGTCTGCATTTGATGCAGCCTAATAACACACACAGTGTGAAATCAAAATGACAGATATGCAACATGATGCGTGATTCTGTGCCATATAAATGTACTTAATAATAATTATTATTACAAAAACACATACTTCAGCCTCGTTAAGTCTTCTCTCAAGCCAACTCTTGGCGTTCTCAAGTGCAGTTATCTGCGTGGCTTGCTGTGACAACTGATCCTTGTCCCTCTCATGATCTGCACACCGAGCCTGCAACATAACGTTTCATACTCACACCAATGTTAGTCATTTAACTCCATACTATTACACACATAACAACAGTTCAATTCATGTAGAACCAATTCCAGTAATGTAGTTAACAAATCACTTTGTAGCTCTAAAGTCTTTATCAAAGAAAAAGTTTTCATCTTGCACCATGATATAAACTTGTAGCAACTGGGTATCCGGCGAAATTTTACACATTATTTAAATACATTAATAATGCCATGGAT
>Ga0126335_1002812_pt1 | contig 10583 bp, 7 predicted proteins | sample OlaspJWI45metaG_FD_108409 | JGI IMG/M metagenome (GOLD analysis project Ga0126335, IMG submission 108409) | Marine gutless worms symbiont microbial communities from Oahu, Hawaii - Olavius sp. 1 OAHU.JWI-45 metaG | ecosystem: Host-associated > Annelida > Digestive system > Unclassified | place... | reverse complement strand
CGCGAAACGAACAGATCGCCGCGACCAGCCGAACGGAGTGCCCGACGTGACGATTCCGAAACCGGGCAGATGGCTTGCTTGAGGTAGACAGGACCCGTACCTCGGACACAGTCGAAGGTCAAGGCAGAAATCTTGAACTGTATCCTTGCTGTGACAGGCAGCCAATGAAGAATGTCACGAACGCCGTGTCAGGTAACTAAAGTTGTGGAAAACGGACAATATTATTTTTACAAGGTAGTGTAGGAACACGCAATAGGTAACGTGGACAGTACATACATTGTTTTGTTGGGAATATATTCAGGTGTAAGTATGCCAAAAATTATAAAATTCGGTTGAGATTTCACAAAGCTATATAAATTTAACATCAAGCAAATGGAAATGTGCAGTTTTTTTTGGCCCACCCTGTAGAAGTATCATATCCAACACTGCATCGCGTAAAGCACAACGAGGTTGAATCCAGAATCCACAGTCAGATTATCGTTAATTAATTATGCCCACCTGGACTTGAACCTCAAACAACTAAATGACATCGAAAGTTCAGATTTCGTGTACAGGATGGCGTTTTAAGGTTAGGCGTCAAGATTCAGGACTAACACTCCTCATGGAGTCGGGAAAAATAATGTGTCATCATAAAGAATGAACCTGGCAGCATAAAAATGTACTTAAGCTTCGTCAATTAACTTGCACAGTCAAAAGGTTAAATTTCATGGTCAGTTGCAGAATAAAGTGGGCTTTAAGCCGTAGATTTCATTTATTTTACGGGTCCCCTGCTCCCTCCCGTGCTGTGGATAATGGAATGGCAAATGCTTAAGTCACTATATAGTTTTACGGACCCCCATGGCATGCTCACTTCAGCTCCACTGCAGATTGTTTACGTTAATACATTTACACATGTTTGAGCAAAATGCATTGGAATAGCTAATAGGCAGCCACTGGAGTTTCACATTGGGTGGCAGTCAACTCGTCTTCAACTCAACTCGCTTAAACTCGTTAGGGTTAAGGTTAGGTTAGGGTTAGGGTTAAGGCCAGGGTTCCGTTAGCCCTGGGGACAAGTTGACTGTAAACACTCACATTTATAATGTCAACTCACAATACAGCAGCGATCAGCATCAGAAACACAGCCATAGGCCTATGCAAAAAGATTTGAAACAAGAGGCCAAAGTAATTTGGCAAAGGCTGCACCGAATGACCCCGCGTGACAAACAGACTGATGGATGGACAGACAGGCAGACTGACAGACAGAGATACAGAGACTGACAGACACCGCGCACATCGGTAACAATAGTCTACATCTCATGCATTCCATGCAGCCTAAAATGAACGCAATATCGCACGCAGAACTGCAGTCACGTTCTACACAACGGTTAGAGCAGCCGCACCAGCATCTGGCAGATTACGGCTACAACGAAATGGAGAAATTAACGGAACCCAAAGCTAATAACGTGTCATGGTTGATTGCAAAGTCAGTATTGCTGTTCAGTCACGGCAGAGCAATAAGTTGAATACGTTGAATGCGGATCTATCAACCACATATTATTTTTGATACTTGTCGGTTATTTCACCCCATAGTTACTAATCCTAACCCTAATCCTAACCCTATGGGGTGCATTAACCGACAAGCACCTTATTTTGGTGATATGTATCAACGTAACGTGCCTCGTTATACCTGCTTGTTGCTATTAGTGTCCGAATTGCTTGTTGTGATGTCTTTGGGCAAATAAAATGATGATAATGATGAATGTACAAAATGTTCAGACGTAGAAATTCTCAATGTGACGTGCCAGTTCGTCTATAAATGGAGAAATAATAAAAACCAGGATAACAACGTGTCAACGTTGTTTGCAAAGCCAGTGCGCGCCGCTGTGCAGTCGAACACCATCGCCAAGCTACCGTTAATCCACGCTATCGCTCAGCCACGCGTCTGTAATTCGCTCTGCAGTATTGACAGAAACGACGAGAAAACCCAGTTTGACAGGCAGACTACCAATACAGACACTGAGATCAGAGGTACATTCGTAGCATCTCGCCTAGGTGGTAGTATTATCATCATCACGAGTCTCTGAGCTGCACAGCAAAAACACTAGAAAATCTGCGGCACAAACAGACGCACAGACCCAATTCCAGAAGCATACTAGGGGCTACATGGTGACGGCGAAAGGCGTGTAGCAGCCATGGAGAGGCGATCTCAAGGCCAATACGATTGCGTGCCATAAATATCGTCAACGATATTTCTACAGTTAATACTACCACTGTGATGGATGAAGCCGCCATGAAGTGGCTTGCGGCTGACACGTGAATAGGCCTACTACTGAATGGAGAAAGCAGTCCGGTGCTGCGGAGTCCGGTTCGATTTCGCGTTGTCGTTGAAAACGGCGGATATCAGGCGAGCGAGCGAGATGCGGAGAGATGAGGAGTGATTGTACGTGACCAAGCCAAAACTACTGACGACGTCGCCGATCGATTAATCAGATCGCGTTGCCAGTGTGCGTTCGTCACTCGCCATGATCGCCGCAACCTCGACGCCACCACGCGTACGTCGCTGAGAACAGCGTGCCGCGATGCCGCTCCGGGTTAATACAACATTTCTTTTCAGCCTTTCGGTACCGGCGTGAAACACAAATCGACAAAGCCCTAATCTCTTCCGACAGGCAGAGAAAAAAGCAACTGAAAGAAAATGGTCATGCACAAATACGCGCGGCAAAACCACTTAATTACGACGACTGGCTTAGATCGACGCTGAGACGGCTGCGACGAATGCACAATTATTAGGCAGCGGCGGAGGATTTAGCACGAAGCAGAAGGAACCAAGGTCGTCGTAAAGCATCCAGGAGGCGAGGCGAGACGACGGTCGGCGATGGTCGACAAGACACGGCGTCTAAGCGACAGAATTCGTTCCTAGAATCCACCGCCGCCACCGCCGAGTTGGTTAATTGTCTGAATTATTCCAGCCATCTGTTACATCTACGATCTGCTTTTACAGGTGCCGGCTGCTGCTGCTGCTGATGGTGATGCTGTACATGTAACATTAAGTTGGTAGGAAAGCTGCGAGGAAGTATGCGGTGCAGTCGACCACGAAGGTTGTCGGAGAAACATTGGGTGGGTCTGAGTGTTTCGGGAGGGGGGAGACGGGAGTCACGGGACTTACGGTACGACAATCCGTAGTATCGACCGACCGAACGGTCTCGATTAGCGTGCCGTGCATGGTTCGTTTGGCTGCCTAACAAGATGTCGACGATTCGGGCTTCGATAACAAGCACGTTGCGCGTGCGTTGCCGGTGGCCGGCGGTTATGACGCTTTACGATGAATGACCGCTGTGCGCCGGGCGGGCGTTGTACTCACCTAGCGAACCGATCAAATCGGACAATAACGCTATTGGATTGGACGCAGATCGGCGATGCAGCTCCAGGCGGATAAAACGGAACGATTGGCGATCGAACAGCAGCGAGTTCGTACGTAAACGGCGATTTCTTTCAACGTCTTGACAGCCAAATGGACATCACACAGTGCAGAGCACGGCAATGCACGGAAATAATCAACTTTATTCACCAGCGCATGTGGCAGATGCACAATCACAAAGAACAACAAGGAAAAAATAAAAGTAGGTTAAGTATAGTAACAAGCAGTATACTGTTCGACAGTGGATAACTCACTACAGATCTTGTTCATAACTAATGATAACAACATGTTATCAGAATATTTCAACTTTGATAGAAATCTTAACTTTCTATTATAAATCGCATCAGATACCGCACAGTTAAAGAACCACAAGCAATCATTGACAACTTCATTTGACTTCGTCACAAAGATTTTTCTAATGACACCATTTAAACAAATTTTTAACGATTTCATTAACGATTTGTTCACCGGACAAGCTTCTAAACCATAATACAAACACATCGTAGAGTTCCAGCCCGTCTGTCAGTGTGTCGATCTCCCAATACATGCGAGCTTCGAACTCAGAAACGGAAAGCCGCAAAGAAAAGTATTCCCGTGATAGTGTAACGAGTTTATATTTGTGGTCTATAACTGTAAGGTATTTGTGTAATTTTTCTACAAAGCTTGCTGTCTATTGAAGTAGCCTACTACCGATCCGTTTAAATAGGGGTTTATACGAAGTGAATTACCGTTGTTGCAAATGCAATAAATGTTTTGTAATTAGAAGCAGAGCATCAAGCTACTAACTGCAAAGCCAATACAGTTCAGGTACGCAGACTGGCGGACAATCGACAACCTCGCTTGCGATCCACAGAATACTACGCGCATTTAAGTTCGACATGCTCTTGCTTCGCAGTTCGGTCCTGTTCTTTTAACAATGTGATAAGCGAGCAAATAATAACTATTATTCGTAAACCTACCAAAGTACGCAATTGCCTAACTGCGTGACGTATCGTCTCGGTTTTCGTTACAGTCGGTAATATTGCATATCGCAGGCCTACACCCATCACGGACTGAGATTTAGCTGCGGCGACAGAATCAGTGGACTAATGCGGATGATGTGGCGTCGGCTGGAATAGCGGCAAGCGAAGTGGAAGACAAGAAAATGATGGACAGCGGTGCAAGAGAGAGCCGTAACTACATAATATACTCAGTAAACAAAGCCGATGTCAGTGAAGTCGATGTAAGTTGCTCGGTTCCATCGTCTAAACGAGCTGACAGCGGCGGTTTACAGGCAGCACCCAGGTCTCTCTATCTGCGATCGGTGCCCGACCGCGGACCCACCAGGGTGCTCGATGCTGGTAACCACTGCGTCATCAGCGAAGCCGAGTCAAAAAGCCCGACTTTACGGTGCAATAAAGAACGTTCCGATCGCCGTTACCGGAGATGCCGTTTCGACCTCGGCTTTGACTGCGTTGTGTGCCAATGGTCGTTGGACGGGATGAGGCAAGATTTGTTCAAGCGTCACAAACTACATCGACCTTTCGATGGCGCTGAAGCACCACTGTGCGCGAGGCCTGCCGCAGGGCGACGACATTCGATGGCATCGAGGCGAATAACACGCTGCACTTTCTGCAATCGATACGAAGAAATTGTCCACCGCGCAACGAGCTGAACTATTTGTCAGTTGTAACGACCACCTTCCTTTTTTGTGCGACGCTGTGCAAGTGCTGTATTATGGACGGCAATTTTCTCCGTCAATTGCATTTGTGATACGAGTTAATACGGCTAAACGAGTTACGTGTCTCTGTAACTTTTTCGTCGTTTTATCAGAGCATTTCAGGTCCAGCATTAGTTGTATGCGTCCTCGTGTGCTACTTCTTTTATCGCTATGTTACCCGAAAACATAGGGTCTCAGGCGTTTATCTATATCTACTGTTAGCATTACGTCAGAATCCTATAAATTTTATTTTCAGTACGCAGATACATCTTCATAAAACTCCAAGTTAAGTTAATGTATTCAAGTTCAAGGTCGAAATCACTAACTCAATAAAAATTGAAAATATCAAGGTTAGAATAGGCGATACAAGATGGCGGCTAGTCAGTTAGTGTTGTCGAATCCTCTATGTTTTTGCTATGTCGTTTCGGAAAGGTTTCATTGCAACAGTTGAAAAGTGTTGTAACTGACTTCTATATGCCCGAGGAGCTTATAGCTGCGAAAGAGCAGCTGGGTGAAGGCGTTCAACATCTAGATCCGGCGGTTTCTTTGTCACATATTCCGACACGTCGCGATGGCGAAGCTCGTATTGCTCGTGTCGTTGATGATATATTACTGTCTTAACTGTAGTTGACGAGAACTTGCGTCTGAAATCTCTCCCGAAATACGTTGCGGAAAGTGCTGACGCCATGCCAGCTACACGTCTATATGACGGTGACTTAGCTATGCTAATGGATTTATTTAAACAAAATGAACGGCCGGCTTTCAGAATGTGGGTCATCTGTGGCTATGTTTAGTGAACTGTTGTCACTGAAGGAAGAGGTAAAAGTGTTACCAACCAACACGCCACAGCCGCCTAGTGTCGGAGGAGGCGGTGCGGCTGGTGTGAGCATTGCCACTAGTTTTAAACCTAAACAGTCGACCGTACTTGCGTCTGTGAGCACTCCGCCGATCGTTGCTTCGGCTTGGCGATAGCTGGGCTGTAGCAGCGATGTCCTCGCTGGTCATAGCCACCAGCGATCGGTTTGCTGTGCTGCCGAGAACGGATATTGATAATGATGACAATGATTCTGATTGTCAGTCATTTCAGGAAGTTCAGTCGAGACGAGCAAAGCGGAGTCGACAACAATCGAACATTCTGCAACAGCAGCAGCCGTCAGCGGAAAGGCGTCGGCAGGGAGTTGGCGAGCTACAGGCGGGGCGTCAGCAGGCGGAGCGTCAACGCAACAGCCGTCTGATGACTGGCACGTCGGCCACATCCACCGCAGAAGGTCTGACGGCAGCCAAGAAGCTGGCTAGAAGAGCAGTCTTTTGTACTGACAATGTGAGCACTTTATACAGTGTTGATGATGTTAAGCGCTACGTATCAAATATTTCAGTCAATGTTTTGTCGTGCTTCCCGACCAAGCTTAGACGACGGCGTAATGAGAGTGAGCCAGTTACCGATCGCAGAGCTTTCAGATTGTGCATTGATGCTGACGATAGAGACACACTGCTAGATCCAGCCAAATGGCCAGAGTCGATAACGATTTCGGAGTGGTACTACGTGCCGCCATCAGCCAGCAAACGCCGCAGCGATACGGGTGGTCAAACAGATAACACTGTCAGGGGCAGTTCGCCGGAGGCCCGTGAACCTGCCCTCATTGGTGTCTCTGTTGCTGCTGAGGTTCATAACGCTGAAGTCACTGAAGATATAGAGCCTATTGATAATGACTACATGGTTCTGGAGATTAACTTGGATACTGCTTCGGTTCACAATGGAGTCTGATCATTTTCGTCTTAATGTTATATCGTTCATGCATGGTTTCTACCAGAGATTTTCAGTTATTGAGCATTTAATTAAATCTGACACACCTGATATCTTGTTACTGCAAGAAAACTGGCTCTCCTACACTGCCTACGTGTTCTCATCTCCGCTCAAATTTTGCTGATTATTACACTGTTGCTGGCTTGCCGGAATGAGGCTGGTCCGTTCTCGAATGTCGAATAGGACGTTACGCCTGCCTTCTTACTCATTACTCACGCCACCTATAGTAACGATACTCGTTGTCCAAGGCCGTCTTTCCCTGTATCTCCTAAACTAAGCGACATCGAGCTATAGTTACTAAATCAGAGTTTCTAATTCAAAATCTCCCATCAGATTTGCAACCGAAAGTAAGCCATTTTGGGTGTTTCCCGGTCGAAACCTCGGGGGCCATTATCTCACAAACTAAGCTTAACCGTCAAGGACCAGCTATGGTTTCATCCCATCTAGGACGTACATTGTCATATCAACTACGAACTGCAGAAAACCGCGTATAACGTACCCATGACATATAGAACAATGAGCCACTCCAGGGTGGTCGGTGGTGGTCCTCGTTGCTGTTGACGAATCTGGTGGTCTTCACCCGAACTGCCGACGTTCGTTGAGGCAAGTATCAGCAGGAATAGGAAGACTCCAAACGAGGCGCTGTGGTACATGAACTTCATGAAGGGCGTCCGGACGAGTCGACCGATACGACATCGTGGCATCAGCAGGTAGATAGCGGCCATGACGGGCAGCAGACCTATCAGAGAGATGATGATGACCACTTTGGCGACGAAGTTGTAGCGACGCCAGCCGGGAATACCGGCGTACCAGATGGACGCCAGCAGCTGCTGGCAATGCGGGTGTGCTACGAACTGTATGGACACACACATGCATAAAGCGTGGGCCAAAAAAGTAAGCCCCTCGTATAAAAACCTACAAACAAAGCTAGTTTTTTCGGCCAAACAAGTACAATAATACTGAAGTTGATATTAAGTATTCTATTGATTAAATAGTCTCTGTATGATATAATGTGTGACGTCAGTTAATGTAGTGACGCACTGACGCTGCAATATGATGGCGAGAACGTTACAATGGAACTTCTTGCAATCCACGAGATTTGCTCAATTTTTCTGGACTTTTGTGGGTGCCAGGAGCATCTTCTTGACTGCAAATGAGCTCTTCTACCTTTCTGATGTTGACTGACTGACGTTCTTGCCGACCTAGAACGTCCGCTGCCAACTATTCGGTCAGCGCTCCCAGTTGCATCATTTCGTCTTAACATTAGCTATCAAGTCTACTCCTAAACCAATCTTTAGATAGAAATACATTTAACATTTTCTTTGAGCCTCATTTTTCTCTTTTCTCAAGTTTTCAATTAAGATTTTATCATTAGCACTCATTTTACCTAGGCCTATATTGCTGCGTCACTGGGTCACTACATTAACTGACATCGCACATTACGTCATACATAGAATATTTAACCAATAGAATACTTAATATCAATTTGCATTATAATATTGAGTGTTTGGTCTAAAATTTAACGAAAAACTATAGCTTCGTCGGCAGGTTTTAATACGATTTTTTGATAATGCAGTAGGGGCTTATTTTTTGGCCCACCTTGTACAGGATGGCCCCAAAGAAACTACACATTTCCATGCTTGATATTGAATTGATATAGCTTTGTGAAATCTCAACCAAATTTTATAATTTTTGACAGACTTACACCTGAATAGATTCCCAATAAAACAATGCATATAAGTTAGTGTCCACAGCACCTATTACGCGTTTCTACACTACCTTGTAGAAATAATATTGTCTGTTTTCTGTGCTGTCTCAATATAAAATCTGCTCATGAATTATGTTGGCAAATAATTAAACAGTGTCAATTACACAAAATTGTACTGATCAGTTTACAGGCAATGTTTAATATGTCATCCTCTCAGCCAAAAATTATAAAATTTGGTTGAGACTTCACAAAGCTATATCAATTTAACATCAAGCAAATGAAAATGTGCAGTTTATTTTGGGCCACCCTGTATACACATGATGACAATGACATCATCTGCTAAGTACTTCGGTGTTGCTACCACCATCTTGTAGGGCACCAGAATGTAATCATTAACATTACGTTTGACCTGCATTCGGGACCTACAAAATGACGCGGACGTCCGTGACCATAGATTTGGCAAATTAAGTCACGTCATGCATAGCTTTATATTAATTTATTTTCAGTCTATAACTGATATCGAAACTTCCTTTCAAAGCACTTATGAACAAAGCTGCTCAAGTTTTAAATGGTAAACGCTATGCCTGTACATAAATTGCAAAATTCTAAAAAGAGTCACAGAGTCACAGTCACAGTATGAAGTCACAGAAGTTAAGATAAATATGTTTCTTTTGTTATAAGCAAAAATGAAAGTGAAACACAAAGAAACTAAACGCAGGCTACTTGTTTCTGTTCGTATTTGAGTGCCAGTTTGAATCGATCGAGAGTGATTTTCTCGCCGACGCATTCATCGTCGTCATCAACGTTGTCTGAGTCGCGTGAGTCGATGTCATCTTCGACCTCGTCGAATTCCCGCTCGTCGACTGGATCGTCCACGCCGCCTTCATATGCGTCCTCCTCGTCGTCGTCGTACGACGTCGCTGGAGAATACTTGGACTTGTTCAGGACTGCAATAACTTCTTCGCTGCTGCGGCACTGTTCCAGCAGGTCGCATGCATACTTCTTACATTGCTCACTTAGTTCGGCGTACAGATCCTGTGAGTGTCAAACATACACCGCTTAACATAATATACACTGATAAATGATTCGTAACCTGTCTTCAAATTTTGGGATGGCGGCAGGAAAGTTATGGACTAAAATTTTAGGGGGCTGGCAACGAGCAGTTCAATACAGCCAAAAATGTGATGCAAACGTGAGGGCCCAAGCGAAGGCGCAGCCTACGCATCGATACTTGCCGCAGAATTTAGTTTTAAGTCGGTAAGCACATGCATGACAAATCCACGGCTACTGAACAAGTACAATGTGGCCATAACTTAGAAGTTAGAAGTGAAGTTACTTCAGTGAAGCTCTGAATTTTGCACTGTTCTTATCAATTATTTTGTTACATGTACACTAGTCGTAGGAACGTAGTCAATACTTTGAACTCGTTTTCGTGCATTGCGAGATGGTCGAGTTCCCAGGACAGTCGGAATGCGGTCAGTACAGGGTCAGCACTGGTCAGAGAGATCCAGGCCGGACTGGACAGTGCCCGGTATGTGTGAATGCGGAGCAGCGAGTGACGTAGAGAGTCCTCGGAGTTTTCACGGCGACATCGAGCACAGCAGCACGTGAGCGCGTGTGGCCGGACGATACGTGCACCTCGCGACAACAACAGCTGAAGTATCTCGAACTGGTTGCAGTGGGCAGCCAGCATCACCGGCGACACGTCGGGTGAGTAGTCGCCGCTCTCCTCAGATGACTCGGCACGCTTCTGTCTGGCCCAGTCGACCCCGAGCATCTCTCGACTGATACTTGGGTGGTCGATGAGCAACTCGACGATCTTGTAGACTCCCTCGCGGATGGCGTAGAGCAGCGCGTCGCCGATGTGAACACCTTCCTGCCGCAGTAACAGCTCCACGATTTCGATGTTCTCATTGTCCACAGCAATCTGCACACGTCGCACACATGCTGCGAGTAATCTGAGATATATATATAT
>Ga0126335_1002811_pt1 | contig 10588 bp, 9 predicted proteins | sample OlaspJWI45metaG_FD_108409 | JGI IMG/M metagenome (GOLD analysis project Ga0126335, IMG submission 108409) | Marine gutless worms symbiont microbial communities from Oahu, Hawaii - Olavius sp. 1 OAHU.JWI-45 metaG | ecosystem: Host-associated > Annelida > Digestive system > Unclassified | place... | reverse complement strand
TCCACTTATAACTCGGAAATGGGTAGGGCCACTGTCTCCAAATTTTCAGGGTAGCTCCAGGGCGACCAGGGAATGGTTTTAGGCACAAACAGTTTGGAGGTCGTGGGTAGAGGACCAGAAAATTTACACTTTTTGTTTCCCATTGCACCAGCCAGCAAAGCGTGGCAACTGGGCATACTGGGAAGCCCTAGCCTACAGCCATGGGCAGCATTAGCTACAGCTGGGCCTCACCACTGGAGGCATGATACACTGCAGTGTGGGCAGGCAGTGTGTATTCTTTGACCGGGCAGCAGGATAGTGTGGGGTGGGCGAGATATGAAACACGGCTTAAACTACAGACATACTGCGGAGCTGGAGGGGCAGAATGGCTATTGTTATGTTACAAAATAAAGCTCTCTTACCACGAACATGCCACTGCCAGGCTATATAACTAACATTAAGGCAAAAAGCTACAAATGTAACATCTAGTTCAAACATTCATGCACTTACTAACACTGCATGCAGGCAGAACAAACAACTGACTGTGACATTTTATTTCAACATGTCACCGATGTACAGTGTGTTAAAAATGTAACAGAATATATTTAAAACAGCTCAACAAGACGTGCAAACGTGCTTTCATGTAACATGCATCAGTCCATCGATGCAACCCGACAAACGTTAGTCGCAAAGTGTTAGCCGCAAACTCGCTTCCGGCGCCGGCCGAACAGCATGCTGCAACTTACAACAAAGGCAACGGGTGAAGTCAAAGTCGGCGACATGGAGTCATCCAAGTTTGTTTCAAACATCATCACAGGAGAAGCAGCGGCAGGAACTGCTGAGATAGCAAGACCATGCTGCGACAATGCCGACTCATGTGGCGATAACCTTGATGTGATATCATGAGGACGAAAACTCGACAAAAAGCTTGCCCCATCGGCACTCCCTGGTGACCGTCGTGTAGTGAAACTAGTCTCGCACTGGTCAAATAAAGGAGAGCATTCTCGTCCGGCAAATGGTGATCGTTTTAATGCCAATTCAGTGCCTGTGTCGGTGTTCACTGGAATCAGTCCATCTCTGTCATGCGGAAGTGAGCTCTCCGCCATTGACAATCCAATTCCATTTGACGTGACAGCATTACCAGCGCTTGAAGATGCAAGAATGTCAACAAGGAATGGATTCGTTGCTAACCGAGTACACTCCAATGAAAACTCCCCAAACTTTCCACCATGCAGTAACGGCTGAGTTGCAGTGAAGTTCGGACCTACTAACAAAATTTCTTTGTCATCACCAGCAGCAGTATCAGCAACTGTAGGAGTGGTGTGAGTGTGCTCTGGAATTTCTCCGACTGTTCTGCCATTGGAAGGCCAAGTACTAGTCTCATTTGGACCCGTCAACAAGATTTCCACATCATCAGTGAGAGCCGTATCAGAAGCCGGAGGAGTAATCTCAGACTTTTTCGGCGATTTCCCAAATGTAATGCCATCGAAAGGACGAATACTGGTAAAAATGGGACCAGCCAGAAGAATTTCTGCATCAACAGTGGCAGCAGCTGGCACTGGGTCAGAAATAGGAGGAGAATTCTGTGACAGTTCTGGAGGAGTTGTAAAGTCAATTAGAATTTCCTCCTCTTTGTCATTGGACTTTCTAGACCTTGGGGACCAACTGCAGTCGGACAATGCAGAAACCGCATCCGAAACTGCATCTGTAGACACCTGTGATGACAATTGTTTACAGATACATGAACATATTTGAATGCAGATGACATGTGAGCAATAAACAAAATATTACAGTCATCAAAATACTGACAAGAAAAAAACATTAAATATAACAGCAGACAAAACAGAAATATGTCAACAAATCAGAATCAAGCCGCAGAAACACAATAATCTCACAGGCTGAAATGTCTTAATTAGGCGATATTTCAGCAGACACGTCTTTCCATGTGGTCCTTTGGCATTAACTGCAGAAATATTCAGTCACCAAAAAATAGATAATTAAGAGGCTCATACACAAATACCGATCTCTATTCTCAAGTGGCACCCCAACTGACTTGAATACAGGCTAGTTTGTTACACACTTTCTCTTGCCAACTCGTAACTATTACCAGAAATGAATCTTCTATATAAAAGTGACAGGACTGAGTCAGCCAAACCTGCTGACCCGCTTACTAACCACAATCAATAAAGCAATATCATTTCAATGTTCCAATTAAATTAAACTCACACTGTGTGTTTTAAAGCGTGACAAGGCCAGCGATAAAAAGATCAAACAACGAAAACAAGTATGTAAATAAAGAACACAAAAAAGACAGTGTATCAATCATACACCACGAACAGTCTCCAAAATAAAGCTGTAAATGATACTAAAATTCATAAATATGGCAAAATATTACTACTAATACGATGCAGACATTCTGCAAAAAACAAGAGACACTGATGACATTTTACCAATATCGACAAGTAAAAATCCCTACCACGAGTGCAGCTGGTGCGGGGCCAGTGTCAATTTTCAGTCGACGTCGTGACGAGTTGTTTCGGCTGCACACAAAGCAACAGTCTGATAACAACGCAGCAGTAAGAAATCTTTATAAAAGTTATCAGGCAAGTTTAGCTTTCTCACTTTTTTGTGGACGGAGCATAGTAGAAGCATGATTAGAATTATTCCGAAAAGAATATGCAGGATGGAAATATGTGAATGAGTAAGCTGTTTTGCCCTACTGGACACACAAAAAGTGGTTTCGGAGACGAGTTTTTCCAAAAGATGAATCGCAGGATTGCGGTAACCAAACAAACAACAAGCGAGAAATATATGAACACAGGAATAACCTGGAAATTAACATAACACAAAACAACCCCGAAACTAACAGCTTACATATCAAACGGGTTCCAATAGCTTTTACACCATCCAGTCAGGAAACAAAGCAAGCCTATCCTACAGTTCTTGTGGCCCACATTTGGCAAAATATGAAAGGCATGACTGTGCATCTACACAAATACAGACAGATGCTGTGTCAAGAAAGGAAAGACTCATGCACATGGAGATATACAGCAGCAAAAAATGTCAAAACTGATTCACTGTGAAATAGTGTGAAAGACAGACCTATCAAGAAGAGACCGAGTGTTGACCGTTGGCTGAGTGTCAACTTGCTGCGTTGGAGACGAACTCAACAAACGACGTCGGTCTTCTTTTGACGACCCACTGGACTTACTGAACACAGCAGGTGACATCGTGTTCTTCATATGTGTACACACCGACTTATAAAACATTCAAGCACTCTCACACAGTAATGCAATGGCACAGATGTATGTACTGTAAGCACATCGAGTCAGATGCAGAAAGTAATGCAGTCACTTAAACATGGATGCAATCTATTAACTTTCCCGGCCACGTCAACACTTGCATACTCACTTAACACAATATAAACCCCAACCATAAAAAGCAAACATTTTTGCACTAAATTAAGGACATAGACACTGCAGTCCAACTCCAATGACATGCGGAAGCTGCTCGTGCCACGAACTCACAACAAACTCGGTGATAGGAGTTTCTCGGCCGCCGGTCCGCGACTATGGAACGACCTTCCACCTGGTCTACGGCGGCCGGGACTTACCTTCAACTCCTTTAGAAAGTCTCTCAAAAACCATCAGTTTGGCGACCGAAGTGCTTAGTGACTCATTTGAGTATATAGGCGCTATATAACTAAGTTTATCTATCTATCTCTCTATAGACCTCACAACGATAAACAGCAACTAAAACGTGTACTGCCGACATGATGAGTATCCAGCAAATGACAGACTTAACAACAAGCCACCCATGGGCAGTGATGCTCAAACTGACTTCAGTAATGCAATGGTGTCATAACCGTATATGGCTTAAGTAGGTCACCCTTTTTAGGGATGCGATGAGAGTTTGTCAGTATGTCTTTGCAGACAAGATTATAAGACTCTTATTTCCAGCGGTTACAATTTCTGACACCATCGTTAACAGGCTGCTGAGCTAATAATGTCAGCAAAAACAATGTTGGTCAGATGAATTGTTATTAGAAGTTTTCATGGCAGTTTGTTGTTGACATTTAAGCTTAAAGTATGTGTTTGTACAAAATGCATTCATAGTGTAAAGTAAGCAAATAATTGTACCTGTAGTAAGAAGTGTTCTGGCTGTTCTTCTCAAAGAATACACCAGCCGGTTCCTCGACACTTGTCTCTTGTTCATCATCATCGTCATCTGCATCTTCGTCTTCCTCCACCTCAGATGAACTAACGCACACCACCATTAACACGCTGTCTGAAAATAGCCCCAAAAGCCCTAAATGACACAATTCATGCCAAATTCAAAAAAGCTCAATAACTCTATAGCCTTTGGCCTACAGGTCGCTGACACCAAATTTGGCTGAAAGCCAAAGTTGCAGTGGAACTAAAAACTGGGAAAACAAGCATGATACAAAGAATGTGAATAGCACAACAACAACTGCAACTCGCTAATCTTCATCACAAACATTCCTCAACCCAGATGTACACAGTACGAAACAACCATTACTACTGCTAAGTCGCAGAATCACCACACTATTCAGAAGGCAAACAACCGAGAACTGGTCTAACGATGCTCTGTGACTGACTTTCTGATATGTAGTGCCTTAGAAGACTCCTTACTTACTTACTTACTTTTGCATACTCATTCACTCTTGCAATATCATCACCAGCATTATCACTACAGTAATAACAAACAGACAATTCAATAAAGCCAAGCCTGCAGACCTTTTAATGTCAATTTCATCGGGCGAGTCTACGGCGTGTTTGTGTGTTGAAGCTGTCAAACAAAACACACATAGTCGCAACAAAACTCAGCTCCAAGCACAGTTTCCATTCTATTAAAAAATACCAAATTTAAAACAATTCACAAACTCTGTAAAATGTCAAAGACAACTATACTTATCTGCTACCATCTCAACTACTGTAACTCACTGTTACATGGTGCATCTGATGGTCTCATTCAGAAGTTACAGTCAGTCCAGAACGCAGCTGCACGTCTCACCATCGGCGGCAGACGATGTGACCACATCTCGCACGTGTTAGTCCAGTTGCACTGGCTTCCTGCCCAGTGACGAGTGGAGTACTAAGTTGCATGCCTGGTGCATCAGTCATTGTCAGGTCAAATGATGGAATAAGATATCAACCTTGTCACTGACAGTGTCTGTCGCAATTCTCAGATCAGATCAGCAGTCGACAGGACTTGCCTTGTACCATGCACCCACAATATGTATTGGGACAAGAGTTTCACTGCTGCTGGTCCGCATGTGTGTACAGTCTGCCATCGTACTTACGACGAGACATTACCTACGGACTATTTAAGCAAAAAATGAAAAGATTAAACAAACGGGTGTTAACTACTTACTTACTTGTAGAAGTAATACATAATGAAAGAGTTACAAGTACATCTGCACAAGTATGGTTTAAATAAGCATTTGTTAAGAATTGTTATGCAAAAGCACACATCACAACAGACAAATGTTCAAGTAATTTTAACGACTTTCAGAAATTCCTATGACTTGTTTTTTAACATACTTTTTAGTTCTCAAAATACTGAAAAATCTAAGGCTTTCAAGGACGAAAATTATTAATCTAATAACCATCTAGTCAAATAGAAACACATTAACAAATATACAAAATTATAAAACTTCATAAACTGGAAATACAACGTAAATGACAGAGTAAATAAGCAGGTAGTTTTACGTCTCACTCAGCTCATAACAGGTCATATTGGAGACAAGTGCTAAATGACTGCAAGTCACCTACCTTGTTTAGAGCGTTCTTCACTGACTGCCTTGAGAATGTTACACTTCATTTGGTCAGGTGGAATGGAGCTAGGGCTGGTCGTGGTAAACTTGAGTTGGTTATTGACGAACGTGTTAATGTCCTTGCGTGGTCGAGTGCCAGCTGAAGACGTAGAACTCATCGGCTTATCAAGCCCTTTCATCTTGGCTGCCATCAGCTCTGACTCTTCTGAAACAAACAACCATGAATAGTTACTATCACCACAGACACGAACCTGCGACACGGACTCATCCAAGCTTGTTTCTAAAAGACTCAACAGAGAACCAGTAAACAGGTATTACAGAAGACAGAGAAGAAGAAAATCTTTTGGAGTCCACAATATCCCCAAAACTGAGGTTCATTATTATATTACAAGCAGACTGGGAGCCTGTTTCGAGAAAGTGCTTTCGTTTATGCAAAACTCAAAATATTACCTATATAACCTGCTATGTGTTGTAACTGCATGCACAAATAAGCCTCAATCAATCAATGTTCCATAAAAGACATGTCTAACGAACCTTGTATACTACCAGACACTGCAGCATCGGCTTCACAAGGCGGCGTTTTGTCACGAGATGACGGACTCTGTAACAGCGACAAATAATAACTATTTACAGTCAATGCAACTAGCAATAACAATGATAACATTCACTTATTCGTATCCATGAAAGAAATAGTAAATGACGGAACGACAATGTTGAAAATAAGTTTAGAAAAATATGACACTTTGTATTTTCATAGCTGATTTCCTCAACTGATCAAAGGGATTATGCTTCAGCTCACAATGACATAATGATAACAGCACACTTGATCAAAATATTTTTCTACTCGAGGCTATTTTCTGTCATAAACTAATTTTTGTTCCGAGACTGTGAGAGAGATGAGGCTGTCTACTTGTGGGCTTTCGAATGCAGACTGAACACATGTATTGTATACGATATTATATCACAGTGATAGTTTCTGACAGAATGGATTCAAGACTCATTTGTTCAAGACCGAGACTCAGGGTCTCAAGACCCAAATTCAAGCGTCCCAAGACAAAGACTCAATATATCAGAGGCCGACAAACAAACACGTTTTGGTAAAAAAAAATCAACTCAACACAATAAGAAAGCTAACTTCCTTTTTGTGCATAAATAACTGTGCACCACCATGCGCTGTAGTGGTGCAGCAGCATCAGACTTTATTTCTAATTACTGCAATGCAAAACACTGACTAGGAAGCATCGTATCACTCATTCATTTGGCCTCATCCAGGCTTGTCAGCAAACCACTGTTGCTGAAAACGTTTGCAACAATAATGAAAGTGGCAAGTGGATCTGGCAGCAGATGCAACAGTCTGTAATATGTTGTGGCATGTCAGTTCAGCCCAAAGGATGAATCTGATAGACAAGGACGACTCGGTCACAAATTTACACATAAAGTAGTCCACTGATCAGCATACAATTTGCTATTTTCTAAGCAGTAAATGTGTTCGTATTGTCATACAAGATATGAAGCTTCAAGACCAGGACAGGGACTGAGACTCGAGAGTCTCATGATCGAGACCGAGAGACCAACACTCTGAAAACTGGGTCTCGAGATGTCTTGGTCTCAAGTCTCAAGAACTCCAAGTCTGCTTTCTGTCCATCACAACACACCTTAATGAGGTTGTCAAGTCGTTCAATCGCCGACACTGGCGATGCAACAGCAGCAGGACTTGCTACATCAGGTGTTGGCGTCACTCGCTGACGATGCTTTGACTTGCGAGGTCCAGCAGTGTCATGTGTCACGTCAGGTGCATCGGCCACATCAACTGGCTGTGATCTATTTACACATATCAGCCATGATTTGACATGAAGTCTCCATATCAGCATCAGTCTACACGAACCCACAGATGTCTTATAAGTAGTAGATAATGTACTGGCCAACTGCTCCATACAGATTGGCTGGCAAAGCTTCAGTGTGGCACAAGATGGCGTCATGAACTTGACAACACAAGGTGTGTTGTCAAGACGACCGACACGACATCTATGGACCAATTACATCACTGCATGTGTAAATACTGCCCGTGTTCTATTATTAGATCAATAACGTGGCTTCTATGAAACTCTCCAAAAACTTGTACACTTACACACTGCACATTTTAAAATACTGATAGCACACATAAACTTCAATATTTCATGTACAGAACTGCAAATGTATTTAATAATTTTTATGTACATTAGATACATGTCTGCTGATAAAAAGATTCGGCTGCCATCGTGAGTTAAATGTTTCAGATTCATATCATTACTGCATTACACTATACACACAGAATTACACAAAAAATGCTTTCAAGCTACTTTGGCTTGTGATCGGCGGTGGCGGCGGCGGTGGCTGTAGCACTGTCCTTGTCAGAATCTTTCTGAAAAACTGACTCAAAGTTTGGTCGCCGTGAGTACCGCTGACTTGGCTTGCGTTCAAACCTGACACTACGTCGAGCTCGGTTCATGCTTGCAGACTGAAACTCCGTCCTACCACTGCAAACACAACAGTTCTTACAGCTCAAGGACGACCTAGATATTCTGAAAATGTAATTCCACACCGAAAACAAAGTTGTTAAGGCATTCAAAACTCAGAGCTTGAACTGAAGAAAATACAAAAGTGTCTGTTTAGGTAAAAGGTCACATATCAAAAGCTCCGAATCATTTCTAATGTTATTGTAATACATCATATTCTGATCAAGTTCCATCAATTTCGTACCAGTAATTTCTGAGCTGCCCCTATTGCTTTTCGTCGTCGTGACCTTGACCCAGGATCCATGACCTTGAAACTCGAAAGTGCCCAGCTATTTTGAAGATGTTTCTCCATACCAAACACGAAGTGGCTAGGTCGAGCCATTCAAAAGTAATAGCTTGAACTGAAAAAAACATGAAAATAGCTCTCAAGGTCAAAGGTCAAGGTCAAATGTCACCAACTTCCAACCACTTCTAGCGTTCACCATGGGACATATTTATACCGAGTTACCTCTATTTGCAACCAGTAGTTTTCAACATTTTGTGCGGTCAGACAGACAGACAGGCAGACAGACAGACCGCCAAAAACAAAGCCTGCTACATACTACTGTCACTGTTACTATCAGTAACAGTTACAAACCTGTATCTAAATCGTGAGCCCATGCGAAGAAAATTCTGTCGTCCCGTAGGTGCTTTGGCCGGCGAGCGCAGTCGAAAGAATGTGTGATGTTCCACGGCACACTTCCACAAATGTTTACATGCTCGTTCGTGCAGCAGACGAAACACGAATGTGTGCTCTTGTTCATGACCCTAATACAGCATTGACGACAACAGTTGCTTCGCAGCTGATAACAAAACATCCTCAACTGCGGCAATGTTCTTTCCGGTCACATCACTTCCGTGTAACCGAAATCAGTTGATAAGTTTCGAATTGGAGACATGCTGTACAAATGAGCTAATGTGTGACATACACATCTGTGATGTGGGTCACCAGCCTTGTGACATACCACGACAACACAGCACAAATTGTAAGTTTTACATGTAATTGCAAAAAATATCATAAACAAAAACTAGGAAAACAAAGTTATTTTTGCTTTTTGACTTTACCACACTGAAGACCCAGATTTCAGACTAGTCAGATCTTTTCAATTAAAATTGGAACTTAATTTACTAAATCTAGCTTATCTTTGTAGGATTTCATCTTAGAATGCAGTCAATTCAAAAGCATACATAAAAACGAACAACAAGGCTGTAACTGATATTATTAGCTGGCCTGCCATAACGTGGGTGCCAGCTATAATAACGGTCCGCATTCGAATATCTCCGAAACTAAGCAAGATAGATGTATGGTTACTAGGAAACTCGAATAGTAATCCAAGCTTCCTGATTCAGAATCTGTTATCAGAAGTATGGTTTCACCACTTTGGGTGTTTGCAGATTGGCACTTTGCCCATTCAGACAGAAATGGGGCAGTTGGCCTAGTGAATGAATCAGTGGGAACAGTCACCAGTCTAGACACTCGACCGGCACTGCCTGTTTCGTCATGTACAGCTTGTGCATCGTCGTATGCACAGCTTCACTGAAAGATACGGAGAACACAAGAACAAGTAAGCCTAAGTCGTCGAGGGCCAACTATCGTTATGTACGATACCTTGATTTGTTTGAAAAATGGCCGAACAATTCACTATAACAGTTGAAAGTTATTTCAACAGCACAAAGAAGAAAAGAAGCTCACACTATCGTCATCTTCAACGACGACCAATGTCAACTTTTTCCGCTTGAACTGCAGTTTTGTTATTTTAGGCCTGCAATACACAACATAAATGATGATGTATTTATTTGTTATAGCAGAAGCAATCTAATAATTATCTGCCGATGACTCATTAATGACAAATACTATATTATTATTATTATTATTATTAATGGCATTTATATAGCGCAAATTCGCAAGGGCCACAAATGCGCTATGTCGGCAGAGGTGGCAGTATGGTTACGTAACTGTCTATGTCTCTATAGCTCTCTACATAACTAATTGTCAACTTAAGACAGTTAAATAGAAATGTCTTCTGAAAGTCTCTCCTCCGTGACGTCACTTGAATGCAGTGCCACAGGTAAACTGTTCCACGCGACTGGTCCACTGACAGCAAAACTCCTGTCACCATAGGTTGTCCGTGTGCGCGAAACAGACAGCAGGCATGCGTTGGCTGATCGCAGATGTGAACGGCCGGTCGTCAACTTGCAGTACTCAGACAGATATTCTGGAGCCAGTCCATGAAGGCACTTGAAGACCAGAACGGCTGTCTTAAACCTGATCCTTTGC
>Ga0126335_1002810_pt1 | contig 10589 bp, 10 predicted proteins | sample OlaspJWI45metaG_FD_108409 | JGI IMG/M metagenome (GOLD analysis project Ga0126335, IMG submission 108409) | Marine gutless worms symbiont microbial communities from Oahu, Hawaii - Olavius sp. 1 OAHU.JWI-45 metaG | ecosystem: Host-associated > Annelida > Digestive system > Unclassified | place... | reverse complement strand
CTGCCAGCTGCAGTTCAGTCTCTGCGGCTTAAAGGCTGCGATAACTGGGCGCCATCGTTACCGCGCCTCTGCTGCCTGTCAGTGCCGACGACGTTTGCTTTTCAACTCGATTGTCTACAAAAACGCAGAAATCGGCGACAGTAATGTGACAGCGCTGCATATTCCAAGTATTTTTCTTCGAGCAGGCGGTGGCACTGTCGACGTGACGTCCTGCGGAAAACGCAGACACTTAGTATGACGTCAGCGACGCTGTCGGTACTAGGTCACGTGGTTGCTGTCGTGTATCTATGGCCGCTGATGACGTCATCACTCTACGCCGACCGGTCGGTGTCTCGTCGTGTGCGCACGGTACTCAACTACTCCGTGGAGGAGGAAGTAACGCCGGGCACGACCATCGGCAGCGGTATTGCCGTCGACTCGGGGCTGACCGACCGATACGGACCGGAAGTCGTTGCCACGATGCGTTTCCGGTTTCTGACGTCACCGCCGCTGTACCTAGAGATGGATGAAGTGGGTGGGCAGCTGAGGACGGTGTCGCGGATTGATCGTGAAGAGATCTGTGGCGTCGGCGGCGACGACGATGACGCCACGTGTAGCGTCAGACTCGACGTCGCCGTCCAACCGATGAATTACTTCCACATCTTTAAAGTCTGTCCCATTCTCTTTATCACTCTCACTCTATCACTGTCATGTTTACTCGTCATGTATAGTCGCAGCTAGTAATAATTCTGGTAACCTGATAATAATAATTAGATGCGTTATGCAAATGACTAAGTCATGCAGTTAACGAAGTCCGGTAAATGAGCGGCTGTAAAATGGGCTTACTCGTAGTTCGTTTCCTGGCGACAGCTGCACCTTACAAAAGCCATGATACTTACGACACAAATACCCCCCAAACTCTCCTGAAATAGCCGTCGACAGCTGATCAGAACAGACTAATTCTTTAATACGACAAATCTTATAGAATGAACGCACAATCTCATTATTATAATAAACAAATTATTAGTGAAGTAAAAAAGTAACAGGAGGCTAGCAACTGCTTTCTGTGCACAACAATTACAGAAACTATAGACACGGTGTTGGTGACGTCATATTGGATGACAATTCTTTGTAGGTGCTGAAGTTTCACGTCGTTCTGTCGTGTATTTAGGTGACGCTGACCATCGTCGACATCAACGACCATGACCCTGTCTTTCTGTCAGATACGCCACCAGTCATCGAGATCATGGAGTCGGCACAAACCGGAAGTAGATTTGCACTTCCGGCGGCGACTGACGCCGACTCGTCGCGCTACGGCATTCAGCGCTACGCTTTTGCTAGCGACGGGGACACAGAAACACCCTTCGAACTGCAGGCAGAGGCGAAACCTGACGGGTCGTCGGACGTTAGGCTGGTACTCGTTGAAGCTTTAGACCGCGAGAGCCGTGCCGAGTACCAGCTCACAGTTGTGGCGTATGACGGGGGCGAAGAACCAGCTGCACGGTCGGCGTCGATCGAAATCCATGTAGTCGTTCTAGACGTGAACGATAATCGACCGACGTTTGAACACGACTACTACGAGGCTGTTGTGCCGGAAAACGTTCCGACCGGAAGTATCGTTCTGCGCGTGCGCGCTAGTGACCCGGACGAGGGTGCAAATGGCGACATTCGGTACAGGCTTGACGAACAGTTTCACGATTTGTTTGCGGTCGATGACGTCACTGGTGACGTCATAGTAGTCGGTGCGCTGGACTACGAACGCGCGACCAGCTACCATCTGACGGTGAGCGCAGTCGACGGCGGGTCATCGACACCGGAAGCAGTAATGGCTGCGCTGACGGCGGACGTGGCAGTGCGCGTACGCCTGGATGACGTCAACGACAACAGACCGGAAGTGGTAGTAAACACGCTGGCGACATCTGGCGCCAAGGTGGCCGAGGTAGCCGAGCAAGCACGTGTCGGCACGTTTGTCGGCCACGTAATCGTCAGCGACGCCGACTCCGGTCGCAACGCAAGGACAGACTGTAAGCTGGTACCAGACCGCGAAGACTTCGACTCGGCGTTCAGGCTTGAACAGATGTTTGACAACGAGTACAAGGTGATATACAGTTTTTCACTGTATGTCGAATGCAATTTCCCACTGTACAACGTATTACGCTATACATATACAGAGTCATCTGACAATTTCCACCTGCTTCGCAACTTCCTGTAAACAGCAAACACCTTCTTTGTTTTCTTAAACAACTGCAAAATGTTTTGGCTCGACACAGTGCCTACGGCATGATGTGCTATTAATAGCGCTGTGACGTCGTGCTCAGCCAATGGCACGGCGGTCAAACAGAAAAACAGGCGAGATAACTTTTATAATATAGATCATAATTATATATGCACGGCCGCGACCCTTTCGGCGGTGTTTTCATTTTTTTGTTTTTCATTAGTTTGCTTCCTCATGTGTGTAACCAGGCTAACCAAGCAAAATTTAGAGAAAGCTTTGGGTATATATATAGTGAGTGAGTGAGAAGAGGCTTAACGTCCCACTCGACACTTTATAGGTCATTTCGGGGACGAGGTTTTGGGTATATGTTGCTTTTAAATATGAGGCATTGAAGTTAAAAATTGGACGAAGTTTTCTCTTACGTAACAACCGGCGAATCGTGAGTGATGCATGTTGCGGCTGCTGTGATGTGATGTTCGTCAGCTGGTGACGTCGAAGACACTAGATCGTGAGTCTGTCAGTGAGTACACAGTAATGTTGGTCTGTCGTGACCTCGGCCGTCCCTCCCTTTCAACCACTGTCCTACTGGACGTCATAGTCACAGACATCAACGACAGCCCGCCTGTCTTTCTCTCTGGCGACGACTTGCAGACTGACGACGCCTCGGCCGTCGTTACTTACTTCTCCGAAATCTTTGAGAACAACTTCATCGGCGCGTTCGTCGCACAGGTAAACAGGTGTCACACACGCGGTTTTCATCTCCGTCAGTTTCTTCTTGAGTTGCATCAGTTTGCTGAGAAGGGTTCACTAGTCCGAAGGTTCACTAGTCCGAACTTGTCTCGTAGTTGTTTTCAAGGTATATTAAAATATAATATAATAAAGGTACCCTTTGACTCCCAACCCTAACTCTAACCCTAACCCTTCGGACTAGTGAACCTTCGGAGTAGTGAACCTTCGGACTAGTGGGATGTTTCCCAGTTTGCTAACAGTGGCGCTGCATAGCGAAGTTGCTATGCTGAGAATTAGCCCTGACAATTCACTTTAGCTCTATGCATATAATTTTGTCATTTGGTTTCGATTTGTATGATAAAGTTTATATTAGCCTATCAGCTTATCTTGTACAAAGTCTTGTACTACTGTTACAGGCTTATCCGTTCACTTAAAGATGATTAGTTTTTGTTCTCACTTCGGTATATCAGCACTACAGAAAAACAACGGTAGAAAAAGTTTCGGAATGTTTATGTCGCTTTCAATTTTTCCGGCGCCACTGTTTGCTGCTTTATTATATAGTAGTAGTAATAAATTAAATTTCTGCTCCATATATACAGCCAGTCATGTCCGAGGCTACCTACATTACGCGATCCATTAGACCGTGTTGTAACGTCAGATCCTTTTACAGACGCGCATATAGGACACATCTAAACATTACCATCGAGTTTGTTGTGTTTTAAAATGTTTCCTTGTCAAGCTTTCTCTTGGATGTTTGATTGTCAACACCAGTGCAGTCCTCTGAAAAATGACCTGTCAGCTGGAAAGTAAAACTTTATTAACTCACTCACACAGTTAGTCGGTGGTTTTTGCCTATGCCCACCTGTATATGGACGAAAGAGATATGTAGTGATGCAGTCTGGTCGCCCTGTCTGTGCGTTTGTGATCGCAGTTTACAGTTGGCCGGCGAAGCAGAGACACAACGGCTTGCCGTAGAGTTTTATCTAGTTTTATACTGGCAGTACATAGCGCAGCGTAGTACAGGCGGCTCTATACATATATTAAGTCGTGTGTTTGGCGTTCGTCCGTCCATGAGCAGACATACGGGCGATTCACGCCCGAACGGTTCTAGCATATTATGCCACCTATTGAATGCAGTTAAAACGTACTGCCAGCCCAAGCAGTAGCCCATCCTTTCGTCTTCTCAGTCATTGCAAACCCCTCTTAGACGTATTTGAATCGAATGTTATCATATCTGATCGTAGATAAACGCCACGGACGCAGATGTTGGTCGAAGCGCCGAGATTATTTACGCTTTGGCTGACTTTGAGCCAGCTGACAGTCAAGGTCGACGTCGAGGTCAAGGACAGTCTAACCAGCAGCACACAATGCAGGATGGTGGAGAGGATGTTGGCCAGTGTGTTGAGAAGTTCTACATCGAGCCGCTGTCCGGAATGATAACAGCTAAGATGAAACTCGACTACGAACAGCGAGCTATCTACAAATGTCGAGTATTGGCGGTGGACGCCGGCGAACCACCAAACACAGGTCAGACACTGACGACTTGCCGCGCCGTACCGCACATCGCCCAGTCTCAATATCAACGCCACTAAGTTAATTATAGGTTAAAATATTATGGATTACAGATTATAATTCTAGCAGGTGATCTAGATTTTGTTGATCTGTTTAAACTGTTTTTGATCTGATTTGTTTGATCTGTTTGACATATTTACTTACTTACATACTTAACGTATATATATATATATATATAATGTACGTAAGCACATGTAGATGCCGCGATAATAGGTTATATGACACAGCTAGACGTCTCTTGTATCGTTACTGTTTAGTGTTTAGTATTTACTATTTAGCCCATGGCTGTCGTGCGAGTTTTGTCGGTTGTTGCTGTCGCGCAGCCGAGGCTCTGCTCATTGTCAACATACTCGATGTCAATGACGAGAAGCCGAGCTTCCTGGCATCCAGCTACTCTTTCCACGTCCTGGAGAACCAGCCCGCCGGTAGCCTGGTGGGGGTCGTCAGCGCGCGTGATAATGACGGAGCGCCGTATAATCAGTTTACGTTGTCGCTGGTTCCTGCAGGAAGTCTGTCTGACGCCTTCTCTATCGACCAGCACAGCGGCAGACTGGTCACTACTCGCCCGCTTGACCGCGAACGACAGGTCTGTTCACTCTGTTGACACTGGCTGTTCTGTTGATTCTCATTAATACGTTCTAGGTTAAAAGGCGACTGCCATCTATCAGCGAATTTTCCTAGTTGCCGCAGCACAAATCTGGAACAGTCTAGCCGAAGACGTCATCTCAGCACCGTCTCTTTAAACTTGTCGTCAGACTGAAACACGCCTTCTTCAACTATCCGGACCTCCTTCTGTAACTGGCACTTTCAGTATAGTAATGTTTCGTTATAGAGAGACCACTTAAAATCACTGATTGATTGATTAACACTAAGACATGGGCGCTGGTCGTATCACGCGACGTATATGCGTGGTCGCTGTGGCGCTCATGTTACCTTGAGCCAACAGTGAGCTTATACCTACAAGATTCAACCCGCGTCCACACTCCAACGCACTCCAGTCTCGTCTGTCGACGGCCGCTGCTTTAATGTGCTATCCGAATTTAGGCAAACTGGAGAGAACTGGGATAGCTGCCTGTGTCTATCGAGTGCTATATACCGTTTGCCCCTCTCCAGATGTAACGCTAATTATGAGACCTGATATAGAACATGCCCATTTGTGTGTTAAGGCTATCTATCAGTTGGTATGCGTGGCTCGCGACGACCACTCTCCTCAGCAACTGACGGCAACAGTGAAGATAACGGTGCGTGTTGACGACGTCAATGATCACAGCCCGATGTTCATCCGTCCGCAGTCCATCAGCACCAGTAACGCCACTGGACGATCTGACGTCACTGTACTTATATCAGACCGTGCTAGACCAGGCGACCTCATCACCGCCGTGCGTACCATTGTATCTTCACTTATCTACCTCATCTCCGTCTGCTGCTGTGTCATATACATAGCTGTTAACCCTATTCAGCAGAAACTATATAGAAGAATATTTCGCATAAACTGAGGTCCATTATGTGGAACCCATTAGCACTGTGAGCCAGGGAGGACAAGGTCATAACCGCCAGCGTGGTGTAGCGGTTGACGAGTTTCTCTCGGTCAACGAAGTTAATCAACGTCAGCCCAGTTGGTACTTGGATGCGTGACCTACATCTGCGGGCGGGTAAACAATCTAGGTATGTTACCAGCCAACTAGGCCGACTCAGCCTTCTCCCCCGCGGCCGCTAAATGAAGATCAGCTTCGGCAAGAAAGGCAAAGGCATGGTTCATGCCGTTCGCGGATAAACGCGTGGGTGTGCAGGTCCGTTACAAAGCGTGCCATACATCCGCGCTTCTTGGGTGAGCCGGTGAGATCCTCGCTGTCTTGCCAGTTCTCACAAAGAGGCGTTATATCAAGTGTCCGTACACCTTTTACCTAAGTTGAAGTCACTTTTAAGTGAGTGTATACAACCCCACGTCGGCCGGCTCAGCCAACAGCCAGTGCTCTTAACCGACCAGTTCATCAAGCCGGCAGTCGTGGTCACACGACCTGATGTTACGCATAACTCGACATGTTTCAATAACAAATTTAGTTTGCTCTGGATATTATATTTACGCCACGCAGGCGATGTTACTTAAGACTGTTACATGTACATTGATGCAGCGCCGAAGGCTTGCAGGTTGGACGGCTCTTCTTGGTAGTACCAGACGTGACGTTTACACTTGCCATGCGCATCACTTTGCCGAAGTACATGGATGCTGCTAAGGGTTAAACGTACACAGCAGAATGATGGACGCTCATCAGAGCGAGTGCAGCTGCGAACGTTTATAAAACAGTTAACTGCAATGAGTGCTGCCCTCCGACGGAATTATGGATAGCTAATACAAGTCGCAATTTGCACCGCGGCTCTGGGCTAGCAGGGTTTGTTTATAATGGGCCGCAATCGCTGCACATAAACTGACGATTGATACGGCAGCAGCAGCAGCAGCAGATACGGCGATGATTGACCGGACGGTCGGACTGCGACCATGCTAAATTGCGACTCACTCTGCGGAAATGACAAGTTTATGGCGTGATGCGTCATAAATATAGGATAGGTCTACATTTGTACATGCTGACAGATGAATAGCATGCTGTCTGCTAGTTCTGGCTGGTGAATGCTAATGCACGTTAGTTACCTGGTGCAGATGCTTGCGAAGAAAATAAACCAATTTGTTTCCTGATCAGATACTGATAAGGGTGGACCCACCGTCGAAAAGTTATGGCGAACGTCCGACGTGTGTGATTTTGATTTGTTAACCGTCCAGAAACGGAATTCGTACGGCATTTGGCGAATACATTGAATGGAGTTTTTCTCTGGCGTTCAGGATCCTAGTGTGTTCTGTTTTGTATTCTTAGCTGTGTTAGATGTATCGTGTATGCCAATTTAGAGGACCCCTTCCATAGACAACATCTGAGCTCTGATGACTGTCTAGAAGATAAGGGCGGGCGAAGATTGTAGGAACTGTTTGTGCTGTACTATGGAAAATTGTTCGGAGTTTGGTTGTTAGTACCAGTCAGTAATTGCATGAAAAGACTCGTCTCCACATTTTTTTACTCGGAAATAAAACTCTGATCACTTACCTATTTGGGCCACATTCCATTACACTTACGCAAACCTGGTCGCAGACTTACGCGTCTGTCGCAGACCTGTCGCTCACTGGTCGCAAGCTGGTCGGCAACCAGCTGCGAGCCTGTCTGGATCACTGAGTTGAATAGGATTGAATCTGTCTGCGTCCAGCTTTCGACCGCAAAAATCGCCAGCTGGTTTCCGACCGGGTTCGCGACTGGTTAGCGTAATAGGATATGGCCCTTACTGAGTCGAGGGGTGATCGTGGCGTGGACACATTGTATTATTGTAGGTGCGAGCAGTAGACGCGGACGCTGGGGAGAATGGTCATGTCGTCTACGCCGTTGAACCCGGCGGTACGCATTCGACGAGTCTGTTCCGCATTGACCCTGCAATAGGCAATATCATATTAGCAGATGAACTTCCGGTGACCGACATAAACACGACATATCACGTGACTGCGATAGCGCGCGACGCTGGACTTCCGGTCAAGTCGTCCGCACTCCGCATCACCGTCATGGTATGTCGACACTTCTCAATAGTTTGACACATCGTCAGGTCACTGCACAACAGCGATACACTATAGCTTAAACCAGTTCTTTCAATCAGATGCTTGACTTCTTAAAGTATAAGTTAAACTGTTGTTCAGATACAGTCCACAGATTGCTTTGATTTTTACTTGAAATGCATCGAAAAGCCTAGTGCATCGTGCATGGCAGGGTTCTGCCCGGACCCGTTATGGAGAGCTTCGGCTAAAGCGCTCACCCAATTTAGCCAGCCACATTGCATTTAAGGAAAGAAAGGGAAAAGAGTGTGGATGGAAATGGGTCTCACTGTTCGGTGGGTCATGACCCATGATCACGATCCATGATCCAAATCATAGAAATCATCTCTAACCCTAAACTATATAACCTTTAACCCTAATTCTATAAGCCTGCCCTTAAGCTGACTCTAATTTTGGATCGTGGATCATGGCTCATCGAAAATACAATGTAGTTGAGACCACAACGAAAAAACAATATTAAGCAATGACATCTGCATCCCCTTTTCGAAAATCTTAGAGGATCCGCCACAGGTTGTGGTATGCAAACAGTGCAGCAACGTATACAGTGATATACTGCGCCTAACTGCGGAGTTTTTGCCTATACGTATGTCTGATTAAAATTGGCGTTTAAGCTATCTTTCGGTTATGTTTAGTGCATACTTGATGCATGGCATGCACACAGGTAAGCTAATGATGCGCCAGGTAATGACGGTGAGACGTGGTTGATATACAGGTGGTTGACGGAGCGTTGTGGACGCAAGGCGGCGGTAAGGCAGCTGATGACGACAGTTCAACGTTGACTCTGTCACTGCTGGCAATCCTTGGTCCACGCGGTGTCACAATCATTGCCATAATACTCTGTGCATCAGCCATCATAATTGTCTTATTTCTCATTGCCGCTGTCTGCCTCGTGCGTCGACGACGTAACCGCTACCACAAGGCTGACAGGGGAGGTCCACCAGCCTGTAACGGTGATAAGTACAACTGCCGCGTTGAAGCTTTAAAGGCTATCAAAGAGTCTTCAAACGCCGAGGTCGACAATCAGAGATCCCTGATCCAGACGTTCGAATCCAGTCCTCGAACACCGACAAGCCGAGTGGTGCTGCTAGCCGGGAGTGGAGACTCTACGACGGGGAATGGTCGACTGGTAGCGGCGCGGTGGGATGGTAGTGTGGGACAGCCGTCATGTCAACGTCAACTGCGGCCCGTAGTCAACGCTCCTGCTCCTGATGTTGTCGTTCGGGCTAGTGCTAGTGGTGCTGACCGCACGCTGTCGACGTTCGGCAAAACACTGCCGCCACCGTCACTGGCCAAACGAACACTTTCCAATAGCGACGTCACTACCGCTACGCCCGACGTCAAGGTATGACAAGTGGCCAAAGTAATTTGGCGAAGGCCGCATCGAATCCGTAGAGGAAATGGAGAACCTCCATCAAATACAATGTTTCTTAGGTCCCCAACAGTCTCCACCCCAAGCAGGACCTCAATCTGTTCAGCAGTGTTTGCACAGCGAAGCCGCGCGAAGTCGCGTGTCAGACAGACTGACAGACGCGCGAACATCGATCGCAGTAGTTCGCATCTCATGCATTCAAATGTGGCCTAATAATGCATACTATATGCATTATCAATGATGGGGAAAATTGCTAGTTAATGTAGTGGTACTCTACAGTGTGTCCAGAAAAGTGCCTGCTTTAGCTTTGAAGTGCACTAAATATCTAATACATCACGTAGCCTACCTTGGGGTGGGAGCATTTCAACATGCAGTTCGATGTGGCATTGAATTATGAACACATAGGGGTACGTTACGAAGTCCGCCACGGGAAACGCCCAAAATGGTGGAACTGTACTTCCGGTCGCGAATCTGATGGCAGATTCTGAATCAGAAACCTAGATTTTCTATATTTCCATTTAATCGCAACCGTAGCTTTATCGCGAGTAGTCTCGCGTGTGACACACAGATAGATGGCGACAGACAGACGTACAATGCATATCGATGGTATAACTGTCCTCCGTTCTGGCGGCCAGCTAATAGATCTCATGTGCCGAGTAAAGAACAAACGGCGGATTCGTTTTTTCTAAGAATATACATATCAAGGATAAGCTGATATTATTATTACACGAAAACGATAAAAGTTTATTTGTTTGAGAGATTGTCAAACTTGTCAAGATCTGAGTTATTGTTGTTGTGGTGGTGGTGCGTATCACGTAAATAATCATTAGGTATGCATTATAACTTCCGTTGTTTCACTTTCACACCCATCATGCGGTTCGATAAACAGCGCGAACCTTACTGCAGACATGCAGTGACGCTAATGTATAACATCGACAACGGAAGTAACACGTTTTGTGAAGCGTCGCTCGCAGTATTAGAGCATACAACACGTCGATGCTACAGGAAATAGGGCGTCATCGATCGCTCGCTCGCCAGTTGCTGCGTGGCTGAACGCTCTGTTGTTTCGGCGGCGGCGGCGG
>Ga0126335_1002809_pt1 | contig 10590 bp, 5 predicted proteins | sample OlaspJWI45metaG_FD_108409 | JGI IMG/M metagenome (GOLD analysis project Ga0126335, IMG submission 108409) | Marine gutless worms symbiont microbial communities from Oahu, Hawaii - Olavius sp. 1 OAHU.JWI-45 metaG | ecosystem: Host-associated > Annelida > Digestive system > Unclassified | place... | reverse complement strand
CCCTGGATTTTTGTTTTAGGACAACGGTTTGATCACTACGAGTGCGGCAGATTAAGCTGGCTAGGTCAGCTTTATGGCGCACTATAATATAGTTTTTACTTACTTACTTACTTACTTAAAATGTTTTTGGTTTTGCATCAGTTAAGTAAGTGGCCGGAAGGATCATCTCTGAAATGTGTCGACTGGGATACTACTACTACTACTACTACTACTACTACTACAACTACTTGTTGTACTTAAGCAACAACGAGTGGATGAACTTCATCTGTAGGCCTACCTTGTGCCAGTTACGGCTGACATTATTACAACGGCAGCTAGTGGGCCTACAAATTAATTTCCTTAATTTCGTTAGATACGTGCAGTGCATTAACGAACTACGAGTTGGCAAAGAACGACAGCGTGTTGGTGGTATTTTCAAGTTGTTCACATTATCTGTAATTTGCAGTGACGAATGTAGATATAGATATTTCAAATTTTGTAAAGTACAGACTTCAATACGAAAAGCCTTAACAGGTATATAACAAGAGCTCAGCTATGGCCGAGATGACGCGTGACTTCTTGGTCAATGTACAGCAAGGCCATAGTCGGAAACCACATCGTAGACGCAAACACTGGATTTTTATGTTACTACGACGTTATGGTATTCTAGTCTAAACCCAATAGTAGGACGTTATGGTACCCAACCATGACTTTAAAGAGAGACGTTATGGTGCCTTTGTGTGAATTCAATTTATTCAATATCTCGCATAAGATATTTGTTAAGAATACACCTTCAGGCATCTTCAGTCACAACGCAGGTGTCGTCATATTGACGGTATGATGATCATACAGCCCATCTGCCATCAGCCTGAAAGCCAGTTCGTTGCAGACACCGCTCGCCTTCTTGTCACTAGCCCTTCTGTTCTGGAACCAGATCTTGACAGTGGCGACATGAAGACCAAGGCGCTCTGCCAGCTGACGTCGGCGTTCGTCACTGATGTAGTGACAACGCTCGTACTCGGCTCGCAGCTGCTGCAGCTGATCATAACTGAACGACGTACGACGACGACGTCGACGATTACCAGCCTCTCTGCGACGTATTCGAGGTCCTGCAAAGTATACAGCTGACTCATGTTATATTTACCTGTGCGCATGCTGCAAGCAGGTATTGTTCGCATGCTGCGAGCAGGTATTGTTTTTGGCGGCTGCGGGTGTCTGTCTGTGCGTCTGTCTGTGTGTCCGTGTGTCCGTCTGTCCGCACAAAATTTCGAAAACTACTCATCAGAAACTGATGTAACTTGGTATGACTGTGGCCCATGGTAAACGTTAAAAGTGGTTGGAAGTTGGTGACCTTTGATCTTAAGAGCTATTTTCGTACTTATTTATGCCATAACTTTCGAACGGCTTGACCTAGCAACTTCGATCTTGGTATGGAGATACGTCTTGGGAATGTCTATGTCCCAATTCAGTTTCAAGGTCATAGGGCCAAGTTCAAGGTCACGGCAGTGAAACGGCCGCGCGCAGGTTTGCGCTCCCCTCGGACACAGATTAACTATTTCTTATTATGTAAACTTTACTTCATCACCAGCTGACGGCAGAACATGAAAAATCACAAACTAAAAGAAAAACAATATAAAAACTCGCTCAACAATCAGTTATTCGTGTTACTGAATTTGACGCCAAGCAAAGCTTCATAAATCAGTCGCATTTTGACTATTTTAGAAGCATCGTTAGGTAATTCACTGTTATTTGTCCATTTTATTCTGCGTTAAAGTTTTGTTTTAATGTGGCAAAAATTGGTTTCTTTCGTGTTAGAAACGGCAACATTGCTGCTTAATTTTATATTTAGTTATAGCTATCGAAGCACAAACACATTTCCGCACTAAACACTGGGTAGGCCTATGTGTAAATAAGAATACAACCGCAAATTGTACACAATATAAAAGTTTTAAAATATAGACAAAATTTTAAAAAGCAAAAAAATGGATTTTTTTTGCGTTGATTTGGGCCTAATGGCGATGCTATCAACAAAAGAGTGTTACTTTGTTAACATTGTCAAGATATTACCTGATGAAGGCCTGTCGGAGTATCGTGTGCAGTAGACCCATGCAGGCAGTGTGAAAGGGTCCTTGCCGCCAGACTGGTATTCAGTCTTTCTCTCAAGCATGGCAGTCACCGAATGTGACGCAGTTGACGACGTCACATGTGTGACGTCATCAGGCGTTACTTCAGTAAGCTTACTCGAAGAACTACGAAGTACCGCAACGACGGTGTCTTTTGGTAATGCTTGCCGATTAGAACCTTTGCTGCTACCGCCGCTGGAAGCAACGAAGCATTGCGCTGACGTCACAGATAAAGATGGCGTTCTTGAAGTGGTACTCGGTAGAACCAGTGCGTCAGTACATTTGTCCAATTCTGACGACGTATCGCCATGTTGTGAGACCGTGCAGTCGGCGATATCTGAACGATGTTGTTGGTTACCAACATCTGAATCCGCTACTGTCCACTGATTTTCATTCAACTCAGAACCCACAGACTTACAGTCCTCAATAAATCGACGTCCGAAGTCGAATCCCAGGATGTCGTCAATATAGAACCGACGTGTACGATTGATGACTGATTTTCCAGCATCGCCATTAACGATCGGAGCTGAAGTGATCACCTTGGACTTCCATGACGTCCGATTGGCAGTGTTAGCGCATGAGCCAAAAGTTGCCATAATATGCTTTTCTGTTGTCATTTGATCTGCTGACGAGTGACGACATACGATGTAGCTTTACTCAATGTTTAAGTTTTCCTTTTTCTTCAGTCTTTTATTGTCGTAACTCGAAACTGTTTCTGCGATTATTTTCATTACGAGCGAAAGCAGTCACCATGTCGTGTCTTGAATAAGAAAAATTTTGCGTCACTTGCATGCATTAAATTTTGGATGCAAAGTTATTGAAAAATAGTTCAAATGCGAAAGACACTTGACGTTCTGCTTAACTTGTTAACTGAAAATTATTTTCATTTACGCCCTATTTAAAACACTTTCGCAAAGTCGATATGGCAACGTTTGAACGACGACAATTATTGGCTTACGCTTGTTGATGCGACGCATCTTCCAATCGCGTATCAGGGCAGGTGCAAATGGCCAAATAGGCACGGACGGTGACGGACGCGGTCCAGCGAGCTAGCAAGCGATACCGGATACTAATTGCGGAATGATGATGACACCTGGTGATCACATGACGAGCACTGACTGCGGCCCAGACCACCAGCGTGACGCGTCGCCATTACTCATTGAGTGACGCGTGCCGTTTTAATTAACTGACTGAAATTGACTTCAGATAATGCTAAGTAGTAAAGCAGTGCATAATTTAAAAACAAAAAGTTCGGGCATCGTCATCACGCCATGTTTATGCCAATTTTCGCATTTCTACTATTTTTGGTTTTTGGGGTAGCAAGTGGAAAGTAATGTGCTCGTTTTTGCCGTTTTAGCCTATTTTTGGCGTTTTTTTGCAAATTTGCCACAATTAAAAACTTTTTAAAAATTTAAGTGCGCGCATCATCCTTGTACCAGACGCCACCTTAATGCCGAATTTGACGTTCTTAGGCCTTCTCAGTCTTGAGATATCGTTTGGAGAAAAAAAACAGTCAAGAGTCACACATACACAGACACCCAGCGTATTTCGCCTAACTGCGTATAAAAGAAATAAAGTGCAGAATTTCTTTATTAGATATTTCGGGCTGCCAAGTTTATGAAAGATTGCACTATGTTACGTGATACAGTTAGATTAGGTCACCATTTTTACAGTCTAAAGAAGAAGTGTGTTGTATAATTCACTGCATATGGCTACAATGTGATGTGCTGTTGCGTGTTACAATAACACCTGCACTTGCACTTTTTTGTTTGTACTGATGTACGAGTTTATAATAATAGTAATAATAATAATGTTTTAACCCTTGGCATCTATACTACCAAGGGTGTAAACAAATAATAATAAGAAGAAAAAAGAATCCTACGTCACTGGGTCCGCCGCGAGGATGGTGCTGCAGCAGAGTTTGCCGCTTCTAATAAAGAGGAAAAGTATGCCAACATTGGCAGTCAGTACCTCTTCGCTCCAATCGCGGTTGAAACCTTGGGACCTTTGAACACGTCAGCATGCCAACTCTTTGGTAATTTGAGAAGGAAGATTTCATCTTCAGGCGATGACAGGGAAGGAGCTTTTCTGTTCCAAAGATTTTCGGTGCTAGTGCAGCGCTTCAATGCTGTCTTGTTACATGACAGCTTGCTATCCCCTGACTGCACGGACTGAACAAATCTGTACCCAATTTTGTATATCTTAATTTTTAAATTCCCTCGGGAACATATCTACCGAGGGTCTAAAAATAATAATAATAATAGTAATAGTAATAATAAACAACGAACACAGATGCTGTATGGATGTACAACTTGACTCAAATGCAGCTGTACTGATCTGAGAGTGATATTAATTGTGTTGACCTTTGCTGCCACTCCGAGTTCACTGTATATCACACTTCTGTAGGCTCGTATATAATGCTATCCGCCGACAGAAGTCGTTAAAATGAAATCAAAGTAATTTCTCGTCTTGTACTAGCAAGCGGTACTTGAAACGCAGTCAATGAAGCCAGTCTCTAGTGATGTCACGAACAAATTCTGCCGTATGTTATCAATACGACCAACTCGTCCCTCGGGCACCTGCCGCGACAGGTCACCACCTTACGCCTTACCACTAGTAATGAACCTTTTGTTGCTCGTATTGCTTTCATTTCTCCCTGAGGCGACAAACGCGAAGTTTGCTGTTGCCTTTAGCCGCAAGATGTTTCTACCGGCTTATCGTGCGTTTTAGTTGCGTTGTGGAGTGGAGCTGCTGCTTCTACGCGTTTGCACGCCCGTAGACAGAAGTCACAATATACATTCAATGCAGAGTTGTTAAAACGTTTCATAAACTTCTGGAACTTTTTCTCCAACCGTAAATTTCTATTAATTTTAGAAAGTTCCGTAAAGTTCGCTAAAAATCGTTATCTGACGTCATTGTGCGTAGCCAATCTTGATGTTGGAACGACCAGGTGCGCGCTTGCGCGTGATGTACGGCGAAGTTTGTAAGGGAGTAATTGCCGTTTTGTTCTCGCCGTGGTGGTCCTAGCAATTATTTTTTACTTTAGGCCACCTTAAAAATTGCTATGTAATGTAATGGGAGTACATCGCCTTGGGGCTACCGTACTGTTGTACCACTGGACCTTTCTGGCTGAGGTCACTGAGTGCAACAGTGTACAACAGCAAGAAACTATTGACGTGGTAAAATCGTGGGCTTGTAACTCAATATTTATAAGTTCGTTCTAAAGAACGTAAAATTCCATAACATTGTAAAGTTTCATAAAGTTCCGGAACTTTTCCCCAAACATATGTATAGTTCGTACGGAACTACTATAATTCAATGTGTCTGTCCGTCTGTGATCGGCCGACGCGGCATAATGGACTTGCCATAAATTTTTTACAGTAGCCTAACTAATGAATATCAGATAATACAGTCTACAACATCACGATCAAGAAGGTTATTTCGTTCCTCTGCAGTCTCTGCTGTGTTGTTCAAATAAAGGTGGTCCAATTTGTAGGCCTATCCGTGGAGCCAGTTGGTACGTTGCTGCGGCACTTGCGGGCATTCGACAAACGCAGGTCGCGGCATACTGCTTTGATTTGTGAACTGGCAGCATTGGCATAGTGAACGACAGCCTGTCTTCGATCCTGTTTTGCACACGAATAAAATAGCTTTAAACATTATCGTATTTTCAAAATATACATTACGTGTCTCAAGGGTAGGGTAAGAGTTCTTGGGTTAGCCTAATCATCTTGATACTTATGTTTTCGCAATTTTCGCATAACAAAACAATCGTACAGTATATATAGTATATGATCATTTTTGCTGTTCAGGTCCCAAAAATATCATGGCCGTGCCATGGTACAACCACGGTACCTTGGAGTCATAACTTTTATTTTGCTTTAATGTAAAAAAGCGCTAAAACTATGCTTTTATCATAGTATTTTAGGATTTGGAAAATATCATCTAGCCGTATAGTTTGTATAATGTCAAGCTTGGAGTAGCACCTCAGTAATTTCATGATGAGTATCAATTGCTACTTTTACTTTTAGCTCTGAAAGTTGTCACTCTATGTTTTAATATTCGACTGTAACTCAGCTCACCAGAATAGGAAGAATGTAGACATAGGCCTACAGCACGCTGGTCTACAGGCGACATCTGTTGACTAACTGAATAGTTGGTGAGCGTCGCGCGTTGATCGCCGATTACCTTGTCTGCCGCTATTTCTGGCTGTTGATAATTGCCGCCAAAACACGCATTGTGTTGCTGATGTGTTATTCGGCCACGATAAGAAAATATGTTCAGTTGGGAATCTTCAGCGATTCTCATTCCGTTATTCTGTCGCGATTCGAGTTCCGCCAACATGGACGACAACATCCAGATGTAGCTGTGAGCGGCTCGCAGTGTTGCGATTTTCGGCATCGAACAATGTCGCGTGAATCTGTTTCCGGTCGGGAGAACATCGCGCAGTCGCGCCAAAGCCGAATTGAGAGCGTGCATCCGGTTGCGCTCTCTACTGTTCGCTTTCAGTCGCTTCAGTCGATCGGACAGTCGACTCTTTACTAAAGTTGGCGCGGTGGCAGAAGAGGAAATATCATTCGACTTCTGGGCTGCGCTGGTCTGCGTCACGCTTTCGTTGAGTCTGCAGTAGCAGTGATACTGAGTTGTCGAATACATTTTCCTTGATATTCCAAACGCTTCACAGGACGTTGCTTTTCTATTCTCTGAAACACACTGATGCAAATTTTATGTATATAGTAGATGTTCTACGAGCTCTCACTAGAGTAGATTTGCTCCATTTAACTTCGTTTCTATTTATGTGTTTTAAATTTTAAATTTCCATTAAAATGTTTAATGTTAATTTTTTGAGATAAGTATCGGTGCAAATGTCACGGTAAAGACTAAACTCTGTTAACTCGGTGAGAAGTTATACGGCGGTTGCCAATGCACGTCAACCAATCAGCAACTGTCATTGCAAGTCACGTGATCAAGCACCTGCCCGCATCAAAGACGCATCAATGGCTACAGCAGCAGCGCGACCCGTTTGTAAAATAAGCGCGGCCGCTGTAGTGCGTGGCTTCTAAATGCATTGTATCGAGTGGACGGAATGAAAAGGAGCGATGCTGTTAGCGCACGCTGTGTGTGGCACAGTGTGTCTTGGACAATGGGGAAAGGGGTGATTAAACCAAAAACGATAGACGCTGACAGTTGCGTCTGTGATGGCGAAATCTTCCTAATGTAATAGACATTTTGTGAAAAATATTCATATCGTGCATTATTGCAGTTATTTTCGTATTACTCATCACCAATTTTTAGCAGTTTTTAAATTTATGTGAAATGCCAGCGTTGAATGGTTGGCTAGAAAGCCCAATAAATTAACAGTCATTTACCAGTGTTTAACATAATCTACGACATTAAAGTCCAGTGTTAAGAATAGACTACTAGCGACGCTGGGAGACCAATCGATTGCAGGTGCTATGTGTCGATTGTTAGTAACACCTGGTCGCAATATGCTCATTCTCGCGAGTACAGCTTCTCTCTGTAGCTAAATTTTGATCAATGTTTCACTATTTCGGTAATCATGCGCACCCACTGAACACATTGGCGGCTGAGTCTCGCCTCACTTTGTTTTACAACAAAACGACAGGTCACGTGCCGATAAAATCTATAGAGCACATGGCAAGACATCAGGTCATTGTTTTCAAACAAATAAAACTCACCTGCATTGAATATCGAGACGTTTGCTACGCATCAAAGTGAAGCACTGTCGATTTTATGGACTTGAGAAAAAAGCTGTGAGAATGGGAGTGCAAAGAAAAAAATAAAAAATAAGAAAATGCAAATAAAAAAGATTAATAAAAGTTATGCCGTGCCACTTTTAGATGTTTTTGCTTTTCGTCACCGATGCTTGGCAGTAGTTGAATAAGTCTAATGTAGGCCTACTTGACATGCAGGTTTATAACCTACTTACTTACGTGTACTATACTGCTACTGCACTATGTTTCAAAAATAACGCTCATTGACCAATTTTCGTAATATTTGGCACACAGTATACTGAGGTGAGTTGCAACACAACAGATTTGTTTGCCTGCTTTAACTGCATCTTGTTGCTACACTACCTTGGGAAAAATTTGAACTGCGTAATAATGACTTTATTAACAAATGTTAAATACTGCGGTTGCACATACTAAAAAATATCCACACAATTATTGTCCAACAGAGCTCATATATTACAATGACCTCCTTTTTCATCCACACAGGCTTAACTGGAGGTTACAAACCTGGACCAGTAAACTTAGGAGTTTCACTCTGCAGTAACTCAATTGTCTGATGCACACATCATTGTGCTGACGCACTGCCTTGCTCGAAGATGTCAGCATCACAGTAATGGCAGAAGTGGACGAAGCATATCTTGCACCAGCATTCAGCTCAACATCATGCTAGTATGCAACAGTAAAAAATCTTTCATTGATCAGATTTTATCGTCACGTTTCGAAGTCATTTTAAAAGCTTTGTTGGTGGAACAAATCAGATAAAATGGCCCAAAAACCAAAATTAGGCTAATATTTTCCAAGGTAATGTAGCGACAGTACGCAGGTGAGATGGACATGTCAACAATTGTCATATTGCAGGTTATTTTTGTACACTGTAAGCCTATGCCAAATATTATGAAAATCGGTCAACATTTGTAGAAACTACAGTGAAATGATAAGGTGAACGTTTTTTTGGGAACACGGTGTACTGCTCCTTTTTACTTTTTATGTTTTAGTTTTGCTTCTAAGCCCATTTTTTCCACTCAGTTTGCCTTTATCGTTCTTTTCTTTAAGGTCCGATTAATTTTCTTGGCATACGGGTGTTCGTACAATAAAAATGTAATTAGGCCTAAATAAGTTTCGGTGTGCCCCATCATTTTGTATTAGCCATAATGGATGCGTCTTGACAAAGTAACGGCAAAAGCTTGGTAACAGCATGGCTTTGGTAACAGGGTAACGTCATAGGTCACCACCGTTGCTGTTGGCAACCACCATCGAGAGTAGTGTTTAGGCCTAATAACAGTTTTCAGCCAAGATGAGGACGCTGGCGTTCGGGATCCTGCTGGCTATTGGAGCAGAGATGCTATACCGCATCCTGTACCACGGAGCCTTCTCTCCACTGGCTTGTTTCGGTACCCTCTGTTTCCTCGCGGCGGTGGCCAATTACTTCAGTCCACCAGTTATCACGTAAGCTTAACTACTTCCGTATTTATCGTTCCTGATCTCTAGTTTTTTGATCTGTAGCTTAGACAGCCGTCCGGGGTAACTACAAGGCAAATGAGACAATGCTCCTTTATATCAGGGATTCTCTTAGCCAATGTACTTTATACCAGAACCGCTGTGTCTGATCTTATTACGGTCTTATGTAATTTTCTACTGCAATGTAACATGTAAATGTAATATAAGATGTAGAGATTTTTTGCCGCATAGTCGTATACACCTCTACGCTATAGTATAAGTTTATCACTATTCATGGGTCTAGTAACTAACTGCGCATGCTTGACACATGTCTCCATAGAGGGAAGTTACATTTTCTTCTGTTTGTTTGCCTATTTTCAGGTTTACTGGAAAAGTTATATACAACTTTTTTACATATTTGGAAAAAAGTCACGACAGCAAAAGACGCATGCGGGTGGCCTACCTTAAATTCAAATTGGAAGGCAATCTTGCTGGTATCAATACCACTCACTCTCAGCGGCATGGCATAGTGGTTAACGGCGTTGGTCTGATCAACGAAGTTAATCAACGTCGGGCCCGGTTAGTACTTGGATGGGCGGGTAAGCCATCTTGGTATGTAGTCAGTCAACTAGATCAACTCAGCATTCCATCTCTCCGGGGTCGACAATTGAGTACCAGCTATTTGGCTGGGAAAGCATTGTTTGCATGGGTGACAGGTAAATCTGTGTGATTTCTCTGCCATGCCTAAGCGCTTCTGTGGTGAGGTTCAGCTCACGGCGAGGCAGTATTTCAAGTGCCCGCAACTGTCAGAAGAACGAGATGCGTTGACGAGCAGGTGTTTTGTAGGCGAGCTTCGTTCTTGGACGGAATGAAGCTGGTTGCTCCATGGCTGGCATTCCGCCTGGTTTGGCGTCCGTTCGGTCGTACTGTCTTCCGAACTCTGGTCAAGTCTTACGGCTATCGCATCTGTGACGCTAACAATGCAACACTCTACATTACGGTCGGCTGTGGCATCGCTGCTCTCCTCTACACCATGTACGTCAACGGACAGCTCTACTGGGCCTGCTTGTGGTCAGTTTCAACGTTTATAATATTGCGTACAAAATTTATTTATCGTGGTATATAATAACTTATTTTTACACGCGTCGGTTTTTTGTGTGTATGTATTATTATTATTATTATTATTATTAAGGGCATTTATATAGCGCAAATTCGCAAGGGCCACAAATGCGCTATGTCGGCAGAGATGGCAGTATGGTTAAGTAACTGTCTATGTCTCTATAGCTATCTACATAACT
>Ga0126335_1002808_pt1 | contig 10593 bp, 5 predicted proteins | sample OlaspJWI45metaG_FD_108409 | JGI IMG/M metagenome (GOLD analysis project Ga0126335, IMG submission 108409) | Marine gutless worms symbiont microbial communities from Oahu, Hawaii - Olavius sp. 1 OAHU.JWI-45 metaG | ecosystem: Host-associated > Annelida > Digestive system > Unclassified | place... | reverse complement strand
TGGAATAAATGAGAGACGAACACGCACATCCTACGCGGCCCAATCCATTACGGCACTAGCCTACGCATTACTGGAGTCGTAAATATTGCAGAAACGACGAGTTTTTAACCTGTGATAGCAGCAGTTTACTAAAACTTTTTAAAGACACTCAGTTTTTTTATAGGAAGACATTGTTGTCCACCACATATATAGGCGCTGGAGGCATGTTTGCAGGTCGGCGCGCGATATATCCGTGGTTCTCTTGACTGTCTCTATGTCCCGCAACTGTAGAGATGTAGTGTCAACTTGTGGCATGTGAGCACAGGACTAAACGTGTGAAGGCGACGTTCGACTGCCTAGGAGGGGGCACAAGCTATAAGTGGCGTTCCCTGCAGTGATGTTGACAATAAATTTGCACCAACCAATCACATTCGACCAAATTTAATTTATCTTGCAGTTTTTCGCTGCAGCTGGAAACATAATGTAATGTAAACTTGGACAGTGGACAATGGCGCATCGTCTAAATGCATTCTAGCTTTGTAAAAAATACTTAGTAATATGGAGCATTGAGTAGTTGATGTTCAGCATATGTTAATTGGACTTAAGTCGCTACACATATGTAATTTACTAGTCACTAATGGAGACGTCGTTAAACAAGAATGTAAATGAACTGGTTTCGTGGATCAGTTAGGCCTAGACTAGAGGAAAGCAGTCACAACATGTCTCACTCGATAGCTGCAGGTCACAATAATGTTCTAAAGCGACATAAAAACAACACCGAAACTGCTGCTGGGTTGTGTTTATTGCCATCATAAGTATGTCTGTATGCCTCTGAGGGAAGGAGATGATAGTTGAGACGAGAGCTCGACCGGTGGAGGACGATCAGTGGTCATAGTTCAAAGTCCGGTCATCGACGAGTCCCGCGGGACTCTGGACTAAGAGTTGAATGATCGACGGCCAACTACATACAGACTGACTGGAGACACTGCACGCCGACTCGCCCGTCTCAAGATCTACCGTGAGCAGAGTTCAGTCGACGTGACGAATGTGATTCGATTCTTCCGCTACCTCTGATCTCTCGACCGTCGCATATTGGCCGCAGCCATTTCTTCTTAAAATCAGCGCGTCATAACGGAATTAAGGCAGTTGCGCTCTGCGACGGAAGAGTGAGACGTGTGAATTCCTGGATGTGATCCACAACTGAGGATCGAAATCTAATTGAGTCTCGGCCATACTACATCTGCTACAGAACAATAGCAGAGTTATGAGCATTTCTGTTTTGTGTATATTTTAGTGCTATATTACGTAAGTCTCGATAGGATAATTCTAAACTTAATAATATTGACAATGTTGTGTTCTAATATGTTCAGAACTATAGCCTAACAAGATACAGTGTCTGAGTGTTGTGATTGCAACTGGTGAAAACTTACAAAATAACTGTCTTGTAAGAAAATTGCTGAATGATTGTTTAACCTTTCGGGTTTTTGATATGATACATCGTATATAAATCACTTAACAATAACGCAAACTGGCAGCAGCATTTTCTGTAACGCTTTGCTGTCGATATTACTTTGATGTTATCGACTAAGTTTAATCAACATCGCCGAATATTACTTCGTATATTAATTGTGAATGAAGAAGAATTTTCCAAGTGGACACCCATCTTTCTGCTGAAAAATTGTTACAGCAAACGTTGAATTCGTAGTAGGCACGATACATTGCATGTAAGATGCTGCCGTCGTGTTCGTCCGAGGTTGCCGCTATACGTGTAGACTTGTGAGGGACTGGTGGTTGATGCGAGGTAGTCGTCACGAGTAGCAATTCAGCGGAAAAGTCTCAAATGTGTCTCATCGCCAAGTTAATACTTCATCTTATTGTCATCCAAACTAATAGAGTTGACTGGATCTTAAAGATCTACATATGTATAACTTTGGTTCATGAACCGATAAAGAGTTTTGACAAAATTGACCAGTATACAACTTTTAATAGGGCAGCGATTTTTTTCAGTTTTGGGGTTGCTCGCTTGCTAACACATGGTGCTCTCAGGAAGAAACAATCAATAGGTTCGCATGTTATCAATGCATCGTGCACGAAAAAAACTTTCTGTCGTTATCTTCGTTCTTATCTTGCTTCCAAGATTTTGTGCCGGCAATAGCGATGTACGGCGACGGCGAGTAGAATCATCGCGCCGGTTTGACAGACGACACCGATACCGTGCAGAGGCAGGCGTCATCACCGCCACTAGCAGCAGCAGCAGCCATCAGTGTGGCGTAATTATACAAAAGGCAATTACGAGCGCGGTGGGCAAACAGCTGGCGGCGGCTAAGCTGCATGTCGCAATTTGATTGCTGTCGCCAGCGTCAGCTCACTCAGCTGACAAGATGATCCCGGGCGCCGCCGCAGAGCCGAACGAGACTTCCTCCTCCCCTACCGTCCCGGCGAAATTGTCAACGCCCTCGACGCCGCACCGGCTGGCCGGCTCTCGGTGACATATAAATATGCGCGCACCGGTGGCGACGCGGATTGCATCGGTAATGTTCAATTCGTGTCGGTCGATATGTACGGCGATATCGCCGTGATGGTGTATGCTTTCGCCGTACTGTAGCTATGGATGGCGCTGCTACGTCTGGTGAAAGTGAGAGCTGACGTCAGTTGTGATATTGCTGCCGGCATCGGCTGCTGCTGCTACTGCTGCTGCAATATACGACAGGCGTCGCGTTGCTTGCTGCTAATTGAGTTGGCTCAAACGATGTACGCACGCCGGCACGCTAAGTGCCCGTGCGCTGTGCTTCGACGGGTAACTGGGATAAAGAGACTATAGCGAGCGAGCAAACAGCGACAAGGTCTCTACTGATAAATATTTGTTTCGCTTGCTGCGCCCCTAATCCCTTCAGTATCGCGCAGCATCTATGCTAATTCGTTACGCATCGTGGGCAATTATGTTAAAGCATGTAATAAATTGAACTGTGCCCGAGGGGAGCACAAACCTGCGCTCGGCCCCTTTTTTGCTGCCGCGACCTTGACCTTAAACCCATGACCTTGAAACTGAACCATGACCTAAATATTCTGAAGATGTACTTTTACACGAAAAAGAAGTTGCTAGGTCAAGCTATTTAAAAGCTATAGCTTGAGTTGGAAAAATACGAAAATAGCTCCAAGGTCAAAGGTCAAGGTCAAATGTCACCAACTTCCAACCACTTCTAGCGTTCACCGTGTTTCATATTCCTACCAAGTTACATCAATTTCGGATCCGTAGTTGTCGAGATTTTGTGAGGACAGGCAGACGCACAGACAGACGCCGCCAAAAACAATACCTGTGCCGCAGCATAGCTGGCGCACACGTAATAGCGATAGTAAAACACTATAGGCTATTTCTTGTTGACAAGTACTGTGTACAAGAATTCGCAGAGATGTGTACCAAACGCACAAGACAGTAACGACAATGGATAGTCGTCTAACATTAGTGAATATATTTGTTATACGCAATAATATTACAAACAGAACAGGTGATAGTGTCTCGTCTAATACTGACAGGAAATACTATTCACACCTGTTGTCGATCTGAGGTGTTATATAGTTCATTGCGTCGTTAAACTTAACCTGTGTACGTGTATTCTGCATTCTGACGTGGAATAAGCTGCTGAGGCTCTAAGCTAAACTAGAGTTTTTGTACGACACAATATGATGCTCGTTCAAGACTGCTGTTAAGAGTTAACTCTAACGTCGAGAGTTTTCGCGTATTGGGTAGTCTCCAACAGAAATGATTCATCGTTCGGTCGGTCGTAATGTGCATTCGCCGAGTATTATCACTTGACAGCGAGATTGCTTCTCATCTTATCTCATCTCGGCAGATTATTAAATCTGAACGTCGCTGTCATCACGCCGCCAGCTGCTGCTGCTGCAGTTGGGGTGCGACGCTGGTGAGGTGCACATTGATGCACGTGGTAAGGTGTCATCGGGCCGCCGCCGTAGTCGTTGGCCTTCGTAATCGTCACAATCGGTGCACACGATCGACCGGACCGGACGGACATTCGCCGAACGACGACCCTGAGGCCTTGTATTGATCTTGTGATCTCACGGCCGCGCTATTGCGATGAGTCGGTCTTTGCCACTCGCCACAGAACGTCTTGCCTCGCTGCCACTCTGCGGTCGACACGCGCCGTGTTTGCGCGACGACGACGTTCACGTAGATCGACGAGAAAGCTCACTCACTCGTCGCGACGCGTTGCGTTGGGTTCGGTGTGGTGAATCGATATGTTCGCAAGACGTCTAGCCGACCGTGGAACACAGCCACGCGTCCGCCGAGACCAACTCGTCATAGTTGGCGGAGCCCGGCAACTTCTTTCCCGGACGTCGGCGTCCGCCTTTGCCTACTTGTTTGTGTCGGTGTGTGGTCCCCAAGCATCGGTTGCCATTGCCGGCAAATTAGCCGATACCACGCCATTGCAGCTGCTGCCACAGCGTACCGCCAGTGCTGGATGCAGATTTATGAAATCCATTTTCACACATTATCCACGTATACCTGTAACAACTTAACAATCACGTGCACGGATAGAAACATGTCGTGAACCTTGTTTGTGCCTTGATTCTTGAACTGTACAACTTCTTCTACTGCGGATATGTGCCAACTCGGTTGAGTAATATCGCACCGCAGCTTCGCTGATGAAAGCGAGGGACATGGAGAAAGGCGAAAAAGAGGTTTGGAGAAGCGCAGGGAAGAGGAGGGGCATAAGAGAAGAGAGATGGAGAGGGAAAGTAACAGTTAAAATTAAAAGGTAAAGTTTGGCAAAAATTGCTTTTGAACGGCGACCGCTAGAGTGTGCACAAACAAAAAAACACTAAACCAGCGAAGTTATATACTTCACAAAATTGCGCCAAGTAAAACTAATAAACGCACAGGCAAACGTAAGCTCTTTGGTTGAGCTGATGAATAACGTAACAGTAACGCAAGCACTATGAAAATGGACGGAGAAAGCAACGGACGGGCGGAGTCGACAGAGCGACTGAAGTATACGTTCTACTTGCCGAACTGATCTCAAGGGCTTCCAAGTAGCTGGACGATCATCTATCAGCCAGTCGGTCGGTCGGTGGGCTTCACGTCACCCAGTCGCCAATTAACCCGGACTGTGTTATGCATCAAGTTCCAGATGACGGTCCAGCGGCAGACACATCAGCGCTTGTCGCGTAGTCGACGCGCATCTGACAGATAGCTTCGCTTTCTCTCTGCACTCGCTCGGTTTACGTCTCTGATAGGCGACAGATAAATGAGGGGAGATAAGCATGGCTGCTGTTAAGCTTAATTGCGATCACAGTGAAAGGTATATCATATTAAGCGTACAGAAGCTCGACATGCACGAGAAGTTGCCTGGCTATCCAGTGACGGGTCCAGTAGGAAGAAAAGTAGGGATCTGTCGCCCCTCCTCTTTGATGTAATAAAATATTATGTTTAAAGTTTTGGCTGTTTAATAATGGTTCATCTTTGTAAATGTATCGTCCGATCTTCGCTGTTTGAAGAGATCCGTGATTGCGTATGTGCCTATATGCAGAACCATAACGTCACATTTTGCTTACACTTTTTAATTGTCGCTCAACGTTACTTTTGAATACATGAGTCAGCTGTTGTTTCACCATCAATTCTTTGTTTTGTAATGAGCAGTTGAATGGACACATGAATTTTCGAGTCGAATGATTTGGCTGATGGAAATGACTGGGCGCTGAATGCGATGATAGTCATAGACAGCAATCATTTAGACGTCGTGCTGGCTGGCAGTGACAGATCATCCGTCAGATGGTGCCGGTCAATACTCTGTAGTCATCCATTGTGCCGCGGCCGCCACAGTCAGCAGACAGCGTCTTGAGCAATGACGACTCGGAATACGGACTTGGCGAATATGACGACCGTTGACAGCAGGCCGACCGTCGTCTGTTCGCTGGTCTTGCTGTTCGACGTATGTTGGCTGCGTGGTCGGTCGGTTGCTATATTGAATTTTCGCTGATTTGTTGTGCGCTGAGTCGTGTTGCCGACTAAGTCGTGTATCCTCTGAAATAACCCGACACGACACAACTCTGTGTCCGGAGGCCGCCGGCTTGCCGCGTTAATTAGCCATTGTCACAAGTACAACAAAAGACATAAACAGAACAAGATTGCCCTTTAATCAAAAGCGGACCACCCGTGACCTTGACCCAATGACCTTGATATTTGATCTCGACCTGGATATCGTGAGGATGTACCAGTGATCCAAACAAGTTCAGTGCGCTCTCGAAGACTGCTACTCTGCAAAGCAGCATAGCTCCTCCATGACAGTTTAGGCTGTAAGGACGGCTGTGCGAACACATTTTACTTACTTACTTGCTTGTCTATTTACCAAGTTTGTGTCAGCACTCAATATTTATATTGAATTTAATTCATTTAATATTTATACCGCGACGAGTATACACACAGACACGCTTTTTGCTAAATCGTGGATGCGATGACGTTGACTGTGAGAAAGTTGATTATACGCCGGTTCCTTTACAATGCGCGTCATTTGACAATGTCCAAGTTTTCTGAAGCGCTGCTGACGGAATGAAAATTTACGTAACACAGTGACAGGTGACAAACAGATAGAGCTGAGTTTGGCGAATACATGCCATGTAGGTTTTGAGCGCGTTTTAGGTGGTGCCGCGGGAACTACAAGTCATCTATTCGGCAGACAGACAGACAGATGGCATGGCACGTGTGTCGTAACTCGTAACACGTCGCTCGCAATTCGTTCAATTTCGTCGTCGTCCGTCCGTTCGTTCGTTGGGACCCATATGTCTGCAGCTAGAGCGACGACGGCGGCGGCGAGTGGAGTGCAGTGGGCGATGTTGCATTCAGTCATCGATCGAACACAGCAGCTGCTGTCGCGTCTAATAAGAACCAACAAAGCCGCTATGAGCGCCTCACCGGCCGGCCGGCCCGCGCGGTGTTTGTCGTCTGTCGGTGTGAAAATCGCATCCAGCGTGCCTGCTCGGCCGCGAAGTCGAATATAAACGTGATATAGTCGTCGTCGTAGGGGCATTACCAGCAACATTTTGATGCAGTGCTATGGCAGTCCATCGATATTCAGTACTCTCACGATGTACACTAACTAAAGTTTAAAAGCCACTCGATGTAGCGTAAAATTTTAAAATCACAAATTGTTGAAAAATTACACAAATTTTCAGTAGCGTCTTCAGCTAAAACTTGGATGCGTCTAGGCCTACAGCTGATAATCACTTTTTAATGAGGATGCGACATGCATGTACCGGTTTAATAACAATGTTGAAGAAAACCTCATCGTCTGGTTCATGTAACTAGAAAGATTAATTATCCGGAAAACTTAGGAAATATGACGTTGTTGAGCCTGTTCACCGCTCGAAGAGCAAGCACGATCGTGTGCGGCTATTGTCATGACCGATATACTTCTCATTTTATTGACTAAAGGCCCACAGACGCGTGAGAAAATGCAAAGCGCACTGTGCAAAACAAGCAGCTGTACGATGGGCGTCGCCGGTGCATTAGGACCTCACACGTCGTCATCGAACGATACTTGCTGACTACACTGCGACTTCTAATGGACGTTCTGTCGCGTCATGTCAACAGCGACCATAAACAGAGACGAAAGCCTTGCAAGCGGTGACAAGTGACAAGAGATGGCTGAAATGACGTATGATTCCAGTATTGGGAGCTGAAATATTAACGCGCAGCAGCAGCAGTCCGTCGGCGAGGCACACGTGTTAGACTTATGTATTCCGTTGTTACATCGGCGGGCCGCAGCGCCCGTGTTCTGATGAACTGCCGAAGATTTTTTGCCAGTTCGTCTTGGCTTGTTGGATTTTTTACGGACTGACAGCACTGATAGCCTTCGCACGGACATTGTACTTCTTTGCGGAGAGCTAATAACGTTAACGCAAACCGTGAACCATCAAAACAACGAAGGCAGGCAAGTTTTCTTGGCTTTTTTGGCTGCTGTGACCTCGACCCGGTGGCTTTGAAATACGAACCTGACCTGTACTTACGGAAGATGTACCTGCGAGTGACTCGGTGGTTCAGTGGTTAGCTTCGCGGCTTTCGGACCGAGAGGTCGTGAGTTCGACGCTTATACCTTGCTGCGTTTCCAGTTGCCCAGTGAGTCGTGATAGCCTGAGCAGCTAATATCTGCGATTTCCGTCATGTAGCGGTCCTGGGCAGACTGCATGTTATGGACATGGTGGTGCCTAGGCCAACTCAGCCTATGTCCTTCCAGGGTCGGTAAACGAGGACCAGCTTTGGCTGGGAAGGCAAAGGCAGGTATGGTGTGGTTCATTCCCTTCGTGGATAAACGTGTGGGAGGCAGGTAAAACTGTGTGATCCCTTGAAAACACGTGCCATACCTGAGCGCTCCTGTGATGAGGTTGGCCCATAAAGAGGCGATATATCAAGTGTCATCCACCTTTACCTTTACCAAAAATGAAATTTCTAGGTCGAGCTCAAGACTCGAGAAAGTTAGCACATAGGATTATGTTCAAGACTCTGTGATTGCACGCGCAAAGTAAACATAGATGGAAATAGAAGCAGAAATGAACGTGAGCAAAAATAACTTAATGCACCAGACGGGCAGAAATGAGAGATGGTGGCCAATTTCCGACAGTCGTGCCGAGATGTGACGACTGTTGCTGCTGCTGCTGATGATGATGATTATGTGACGTCATACTCAGGGGTGTAGTGGTGCGGAACGCGGTGGAACGCCGTTCCGGCAAATATCGTTGGCCACAGGTGGAACACTAACACTGAAGCGTTCCGGCAAATCACGTCGTACTCGTTAGGTTGCGGCCCTAATTCATGTCTTTAATATTTACGATAATTTCTGCACTGTTTGAAGTAAAACTCTTCTGACTGATTTTCATCTGAGGTAATACTGATGACGTTATACGTTACACCTAAAACTTTTAACTATAACGTCATCAGTATTACCTCAAATTAAAATCAGGCTAAAGCTATATTTTGTGTGTTTGACATTTTACGTGGAAGGCTAAACCTGTTAAACGTGTCAGGTGTGATGGACAATTTATTTTCGTGTCATTTCGTGCAGTAATTTCGTCGAAACAAAATGCTTCAAAAAGTTTCCAAATAGCGTCACAACTGTTAAAATTACAATGAAAACAAAATTGGCACATTTAAGAGACATACTGAATAGGTCTACAGTGACCCTCGATCAGTTTATTTTCTGGCCCAAATTGCCCCCAAACACGGGATTTGGCATCAAAAATCTAAAAAAAAATTGCGGGATGGGATGACCCCCTCCCACACCCACCCTGGCATGGCTACTCGCCGTGCGCGGGGGCGCAAGCTCCCACGTTGCTGAGACCTAGGTCTCGGAAACCGTTCCCCCAAATCAAAATTTACCACTACACCCCTGGTCATACTAGGGCAGAAGACTGCGGTTTAGGAGATGTGAGTCAGAGACTCAAAGTCATTATGTCACCACGCATCATCCAATTCCAAGTGCTGCTGTCGGAAATACAACACTTCAAGTTCGAATTGCTAGTAGTTCACATATGTATCATGCATGCAAAGTCCAAAAACTGGATTGGTCAGCAGTGCATCATTACTGAAGAACGATATTCTGATTGGATGGCTTAGCACTTTAGCAGTACGGTAACTAACTGAATAGTCATCAACACCTATTTGCATTTTTAGTGCAGTAATAGGCTATCAACGCGATATCTTTTGCATAGGCCTACATCATAGTGATATCATAGTTACTTTGCAATAGTTGCATTAGATATTAGGACGTTTAAAAGTTTAGATTGAAAGTAAAAAAAACCCATAATGTTAAAATAAACTATAACAGAAGAGCGTTCGCCGCAACACTAATAGTTCTATTTGGGAAATGTGGGCAGCTTTCTAGTTATCGACATTATTGGAAAACAGAAATAGACGTGTATAGCGAGGAGAGCTGGACGGGTGAGCGGGCGGGCGGGCGCCGTGGGAACGTAAAGCGGAAAGTCGTACAATATTTGCACACTCAGCGCGTTGCGCCGACTTATCGATTCATGTCATTGCAGTCAGTCCGTAGTGTCTTGAGGCGTCGACGTAGGCTATGCGCCAGTCCACTCCACTTCACGATGACAACCCAAGTCATCTGCCTGTCAGACTCAGTCTCATGATCTCAGCTTATTGGCAACATAACTGCGGCGTACGACAAAGTGAGGTTTTATCTCCATTTCTATTTGCTGTTTATGTAGATGACCAGTGGCGGATCCAGGGGGGGGGTGGCCCGGGCCCCCTATTTTTGGCAAAGTTAATTTAATTTTTTACATTGTATACAATGTCTGAAAAATATTTTTGAAATTGAATTTGGATTTTATAGTGGCCGAAATCCGAGGAGTTTTTGGAAGCGTGGGAGGGTGTATGCGCGCGTGTGTGAATCGAAATCGTGGCCGCTACTGTTTTTTGTTTAGCAAAGGCCCAATTTTGAATGATATACGAGGCCATTCTGATCCCAAAAATATATGCCAGATTGCATGAAATCGCATCTAATTTTTCAAAATTTTCTGGGGAAGGCCCCCCAGACCCCCCGCCGGCGCTCGCGCCTTCGGCGCTCGGTTCGGGGCTTCGCCCCCTTACCG
>Ga0126335_1002807_pt1 | contig 10596 bp, 7 predicted proteins | sample OlaspJWI45metaG_FD_108409 | JGI IMG/M metagenome (GOLD analysis project Ga0126335, IMG submission 108409) | Marine gutless worms symbiont microbial communities from Oahu, Hawaii - Olavius sp. 1 OAHU.JWI-45 metaG | ecosystem: Host-associated > Annelida > Digestive system > Unclassified | place... | reverse complement strand
CGGCACATCAGCACATAGAAGGCCATTTCAGTGCCATTACATGGTGTTAAGATTAAAAACGAAATACATCTAACAACGATAAGAAGAAGAATGTAAAATCAAGGCTATTAAGCTAGTATAAAAATATGGTGGCAAGGAGAAACATAAATATCATAGCATCATTAGAAATAGAGAGTGTCTGCCTCTCCCAACGCTGTCACAATGATAATGAAGCTATAGGCTGTGTCCTAAGGCAGCACAAACGTGCGCGTTGCCGCTGTTTACCACTAAACATAGGCCTACTAGAAAAATTTAAATTAAAATAACTCCCAAGGTCAAAAGTCAAGGTCAACTGGTGAAGTATTCCAGTTGCCCTGTCCACTTTTATTCTACCGGTAATTGTGGAACCAAAAAAGTTTTAATAATAGGCCTAATAATAAGACAGCGCAGAACATGATAGACAAATACTCCGAATTGGCTAGCACACACATCTTCTACCCATTTGCCATAGAAACAGCTGGTACATGGCATGAGATGGTCATTGAGCTCACACAGGAGATTAGCAGGCGTATCACCACTATCACAGAAGACACCCGGGAGACACCATTCCTTTTCCAACGCTTTTCCATGGCTCTGCAAAGAGGAAATGCGCTTTCTTTTCACAACTGCCGTTACAACCATAATTTTGTTTTAGTGATTTTAACTTTTGTTTTTAACCCTCGGGATCTATACTACTGAGGGTATAAAATAATATGCCAGCTTTTATTCCAGCGGGCCTCGGTGTTGGTGCAGCGTTTTAACGCTGTTCTGCTGCGTGACACTTTGCCGGCCGCTGGCTGCACGGACTGAGTTATCGTGCCCACTGTGTCTGCTTTAGGCCTAATTTTTAAACTCCCTCGGGAATATACCTACCGAGGGTTAAAAAAATAAAAATAATAATAATAATATTTAGGACAATGTTTATAGTGCTGTCATCACGACTAAGTCAATTTGAAAGTTCACTCCGTTTATCTGATGAATGTAGTAGGCTGCCAACTCTCAGACCAAGCCAGTCGACTTGGGCCGTGAGTCCGCCTGTAAGCTACCATTCGCCATTTATTATTACTCAGCCAGAAGGCTGATACTCATTTTACCGTCCCACGGAGGGTAAAAGGCTGAGCCGACCTAGTTGGCTGACTACATACCTAGATGGTTTACCCACTCGAAGATGGTCACCAATCCAAGTACTAACCGGGCCCGACGTTAATTAACTTCGTTGATCCGGCAAACTTGCATAAGGCACCCTGTCCGGTAGTTTTCAAATTGTACACAAAATTTCATATTGAAAAATACGAAATTATTGTTATCACGGTCAAAAATCAAGATGGAATGTCGCTAAAGTGCAGTAAGTTTTATGATTCACTGATTCACAAGACATTTTATGCCACCCGCCACGTTACATCAGTTTCTAACATCGAATGCATGAGACGCCGACTATTGCAGTCTATGATCCCAGGCGTCTGTCAGTTTGTCTCACGCAATTTTGCTATGCAAACACGGCTGAACGGATCCAGGTCCTGCTTGGGGCTCAAGACCCTTGGGGGTCAATGAACTACGTATTAGACGTGAGTCCCGATTCTCCCACGGATTCGATGCGGTCTTCGCCAAATTACTTTGGCCACTTGTTAGTTTTGTGCGGACAGACAAATAAACGCCGATAAAGTACTAGCGTGGCCATCCAGGTAGGTCCTATAATTACACAGTTATCAACTGAAACAAAAAAGACATGACAATATTCATTATACAGGGTGACCCAAAATAAACTGCACATTTCCATTTGCTTGGTGTTAAATTGATATAGCTTTGTGAAATCTCAACCAAATTTTATATTTTTTTGGGCTGAGGGGAGGACATATTGAACATTGCTTGTAAACTGATCAGTACAGTTTTGTGTGATTGACACTATTTAGTTGTTTGCCAACATAATTCATGAGCACATTTCATCTTGAGACAGCACAGAAAACGGACATTATTTCTACAAGGTAGTGTAGAAACGCGCAATAGGTGCTGTGGACAGTAGGCCAATATGCATTGTTTTGTTGGGAATCTATTCAGGTGTAAGTGTGCCAAAAATTATAAAATTCGGTTGAAATTTCACAAAGCTATATCAATTTAATGTCAAGCAAATGGAAACGTGCAGTTTTTTGGGCCAGCCTGTAGGCTATTCTTATCTTGACAAGTAAGGTGACTATCGTCACAGGGTCCTCAGTGCTTCGCCATATCTGAGGAATACGACGTGCATCTCCGGCGTCATCTTCATTTTACTTCACCAGAGGGCAGCACATTTTGGCCTATTTTCTGCGGTTTTTTGTGTATTAAAGCACTATAATTAAAAACAAAAAGTTCAGCATCATCTTCACATCACGGGCATATGTTTATGCCAATTCTGCATTTCTACTATTTTTGGCTTCTGAGGTAGCGTGTGGAGAAGAATGTGCTCATTTTTCTCGTTTTTGGCCTTTTTAGCGGTTTTCTGCCAATTTTGCCACAGTTAAAAAACTTTTTCCAGAAATCTAAGTGTGCGCTACTGGACGGTCTACGGGGCGCCACCCTCGTGCCAAATATGACGTTCTTGGGCCTTTTCAGTCCTGAGATATCGTTTGGAGAAAAAACAGTCACCCATGCAGACATCCAGCTTATTTCACCATCCGTGAACACTGTCACGAGATGTTAATTACAGGAATGTCGTCGTCCGCGGCTGACTACTGTGAAACACACACAGTTGCGTGACAGGGATGGATACCTGGAAAGTGACCTGTCATAATTGACACAGGGGCCGCATAATGGTATAGCAGCCTTATAACAGACGTATTGACATATTGTATTAATTAATACTTGGCTTCACGGTCACCCATCATCCATCCTTGTCACTCGTTTTCTATAATTACTTACGTCCACGTTGTAGGGCCTTGGACATTTTCGCATTTCGAGCAACTCACGTCTCAGGAAGCCTTATACGCTATAGTCCAGGCTGCACAGCAGAACAGAGGCCAAAGTAATTTGGCAAAGGCTGCACAAATGCACCACACATACAGTTGAGCCGCGTGACAGACAGACTGACGGATAGACACCGCGAGCACAAGTAACAATATGTCTAGGCCTACGTGTTGCAACAGCAACTTACATCATCTGAACGCGAGTAAATAAAACTGCGCTTGATTTTCGCATCATACCGTTCAGTTTCGTAGAAATCTATTTTTTAAATCGCACTACATAAATGTTCATACGAGACGACACTCTATAGTCATTGTCAACTGGCTGCAGTGATCAAGCGGTTTTCAGAAGTAATTGCAGAAAAGAGACCGTTTTTTCTCCGAAATACGGATTCCACCATCCGTCTTTTAGCACTGTATCCTTGAGTATTTCAACCAAAACTCTGTCATCTTTTGACAGAGTTTAGTTCGTTATTTCGGTCTCATCTCTCAGCACGCAGCGCTGTGACGCCACGTTTGTTCCTAAAGCGAGTGAAATGCTGGAAAGCGTGATTTGCGGCAGCAGTTATAGAATGTCAGAATTGCAAATGTGACAGCGCTGTGCGAGCTAATATCACAAAAGAATCGTCGTTCTTTGGTTTACGAACGTTCTTGATGTACTTCACGATTCTCCCGTTTGTCTTCATCATCTCGTAAAAACGCTGCAAACAGACAACAGAGACTCCAAATGATGAGAAGCCGCACATGGGCAGTGCTGCTCGGCTGGCTTAAGTAGGCCAGGGTGACTGAGTTTTTGGTTTGCTATCAGAGTTTGCCAGTAGATCTCTACCTGCCAGACTACAAGTTTCTACGTCGAGTGATTACGATTTCCTACACCCTGGTTAACAGACAGATACAAAGGCGCCCAGCAATCCGGGCGGCAGTTAGCTCGTCCCAAAGTAAACAGGTTAGAACTCGCTCGTTAACGGTAATAAAGGTACAGATCGTATTCTTGATATAGCGCCCCTTAATGAAGGCATCTCACTGCACAGGCGCTCAGGTATGGCACGCGTTGTCTAAAGATTTCACAGTTCTTCCTGCACACCCACGCGTTTATCCACGAATGGAATGAACCATACCTGCCTTTGCCTTTCCAGCCAAAGGTGGTCCTCATTTACCGACCGGGAGGGATGGAAGGCTGAGCTGGTCTAGGCACCACCACAGTAAGCACACAGTCTGCCCAGGCCCGCTACGTGCTAGCTGTTTAAACCATCACGGCTCACTGGGCAACTGGAGCGCAGCGGCTATGAGCGACTAAGCGTTGAACCCTTCAATTATTGGGCCATGAGCCGCGACGCTAACCACTGAACCACCGAGTCACCCTACTTTGATGCTCAACTCCTCCATGAAGCGAAGTTAAGTGTCGTTTCTACACGCGCTGCCCATTGCGTTGCGTTGCGTTGCGTGGCGAGAGATAGTACTCGCTGGAACGGGCTGCATGGGATTCGCCGTTACTCGCTCGGACTTGCTGACATTTGCTGGGACTAGCTGGAACTATCTCTGCGCTGGGCGATGGTAACCATTTCCAAATAAAATAGGTAAATGTGTGGACACTTGCTATATCGCCTCTTATTCGGAAGCCCACCTCAGAAGCGCTGAGGTATGGCACGCGTTGTAAGGGTTTTCACTTGCGCACCCACGCTTTTATCTGTGAACGGCGTCCTGACATCACTGCTATATGCTTCTGAAACATGGACACTATTGAAAGCTGATATAGCGAAACTGGAGGCCTTTCATATGACGAACCAGAGGCAACTACTTGGCATCCTCTGGTATGAATTTGTTACGAACGTGGAAGTCGCCACCCTCTCACAGCTGCCGTCCATAAATGAAGCTATAAGTCGGACGAGACACTCTCTCTATGGCCACTCAGGCGTACGGATCAGGCTGCTCCTGCCCACCAAGCCCTACATCTCTCAGTCACGTCACGACAGGGCTCAGGACAGTTTGGTATCTGGAGGAGACAACCGGGTCGTCCGCGAAAATGCTGGGTGGAGCAGGTCACAACGAGCACAGGGCTCTCTGAGTCGACCTAGCTGGCTGATTACATGCCTAGACAGTTTACCCGTCCGAAGACGGTCACCCGTCCAAATACTAACCGTGCCCAGCGTTGATTAACTTCATTGATCAGACCAATGATGCTAACCACTACAATATGCCGCCAACTGGTATACGCCCGGCGAGTCACAGCTAGATCCAGCAATTACAATCTTTCGCCACGCATTTACGCATCGCGCAGCGCCTGTGGAAACAATGCTTTAGGCTACACGCATGTATAATGCATTTAGAGCCACGGGCCTTGAGATGCGGATAATGTCGAAATATCTCTTCGGTAAAATAATCCACGGTCATCAGTAGGCTTTCCATTAGTCCGACATCTGCCAGACTCATCTTACTGCCCACGAGGTATCCAGATTGGTTTTCAGTTAGCACCTAAGTCAAACATTCACACACGCTGCACGCCTACACACACCGTGACATTACATTAGCAACGTTGCATATGCTTGCGGCTAGATAACAGTTGGACAAACTTGATGGAAGTCGACGGGAAGCCGTCGACGGGTATGCCTCCGCCTGTGCCCATAGTACATTGCTACGTATGGTACCCGAGGAGTTGAGGTTATCCGGGGGTATGCTCGTGGAGAGGCGGTGTTTACGCCGGCAGTTACTCGTTGGAGGGGGAGCGCGGGGCGTTGTCTGGAGCACCTAGTCCTCTATAGATTACAAAATTTGAAGTCTCGAGCTTCAGCCGTTCCGGAGATTCGAGGGTTATCACGCACACAGAATCAAAGACAGAATCACAGACATCATCACCGGATTGCATATTGCGTCCTTCGCCTATACAGCGGGAGGAAGCATTAAAAACAGCCAAACAATGACGTTGGCAAATCGAAATACCGCTACGGTAGAAAGAAAAATCTCGGCTTAGGAGGCCATGTAAAGTTCGTTATAAATACGACACCGGATCTTAACAGTGTGTCTTCTTAAAGCATTTTACCAGCTCCGGCAACTGCGCAGCGTGCGGAAGTCACTACCAACCATCGCTCGTTCTACTCTGGATGTTGCCTTCATCAGCAGCAGAGTCGATTACCGCAATGATGTTCTGCACGGCGTTTCATCGTCTGTCGTTCACCGACTGCAGATGGTTCTCAGCGCCGCCGCCCTCTTGGTAGTCGGTGCTGGCATGTTTCAACGCATCACACCAGTTCTTCGCGATGTGCTCCACAGGTTGCCAGTACGGAAGCGGATACTGTTCGAGGTGGCTGTCACTGCCTTTGACTCTGTCCGCGGCACTAGTCCAGCTTACTTCAACCACGTCTGTGCGCCGGTCGCCAACGTCTCTGGTCGGGTGCACCTCCGTTTGGCTGAGCGACGCGACATGTTCGTTCCAAGGACCAGGACTCAGCTCGCTCGACGGAGTTTCCACGTCGCGGCTGCAGCTGTACTCACTTCCGACACATTTGCGCTCGGCCTCCATCTGTCGTTGATAGTTCACGGATGCGTTAAAAACGCCCAAAAACTGCACATTTCCATTTGCTTGATGTTAAATTAATATAGCTTTGTAAAATCTCAACCAAATTTTATAATTTTTTGGCTGAGAAGACATATTGAACATTGCCTGTAAACTGATCAGTACAATTTTGTGTGATTGATACTATTTAGTTGTTTGCCAACGTAATTCATGAGCACATTTCATCTTGTGACAGCACAGAAAACGGACATTATTTCGACAAGGTAGTGTAGGAAGTTGAACGCGCAATAGGTGCTGTGTACAGTAAGCTCTATATGCATTGTTTTGTTGGGAATCTATTCAGGTGTAAGTCTGCCAAAAATTATAAAATTTGGTTGATATTTCACAAAGCTATGTCAATTTAGCATCAAGCATGGAAATGTGCAGTTTTTTGCGGCCACCCTGTTCAGCTAACCATTCAGTGTACTTTCATTCAGGCCTGTGACCGTGCAACTTGTAAGTGGCGTCTTCGTCTGTGGAACATATTGCCAGAATCCGTTGCATATAGTACTGTAGTTGAAGACCTCACAATTCGAGTGTCTGTTGAAAGAACTTATAGGGACATTTGTTTAATTGAGACTGCGAGCTGCGGCGCTATACTCACTGACTCACGCTGCAGCAAAAAGACGACTGAGAACATATGTTTTAAGAGAATGTACACATCTAACATTTCACGGTCTTTTATTTTATGTAACAAATGTTTTAAGAAAAAAAACATTTCTCTCCGAATTCTAGCGATTATCACAATTCTTGAAAAATCATTTTCCTTGTAAGATCAGAAACGGCAGAAAAATAATCGGCTAATTATTTCGAATGCTATTGTTACTTTGCAGTGACACAGATTCACAGACCTTCTCATATGCAGGTAGATATCTGGGCAGCGCTTTCTGCTCGACCTCAGCCTTCACCGATTCCTCAGGATCGAAACACATTCGTATATAGGCTCTCAGGAAGTCTCGGGTGCCTTCGTACAGCATCTCTATGCTTCAACACGCCACGGCCACACAATCTCAAAACTTAAATTAGGCTAAGCTGTGTCCGAGAAAAGCACATACCTGCGCGCGGCCGCTTTTTCGCTGTTGTGACATTGATATTAACTCCATGAGTTGGTGACATTTGACTTTGACCTTTGACCTTGAGAGCTATTTTCGTATTTTTTCATTTACCATACATATCTCATCCACCGTTAGGAGTTTCGAATGCCTTAACCTATAGCGACTTCATTTTCGGCATCTCGTAGCTCTTAAAAAGCATCTTCATGCCGAAAATGAAGTCGCTAGGTTAAAGCATTCGAAACTCCTAACGGTGGATGAGATATGTATGGTAAATGAAAAAATACGAAAATAGCTCTCAAGGTCAAAGGTCAAGGTCAAATGTCACCAACTTCCAACCACTTCTGGCATTCACAATTGGGACATATTCCTTTCAAGTAACATCAATTTCTGATGAGCAGTTTTAGAGATTTTCTACCGACAGACGCAGAGACACACGGACAGACAGAAACTGCCAGAAAAATACCTGCTCGCAGCGTAGTTGGTGCACAGGTAAACATCATTTATAACGACAATAACTCGGCTTCTGGGCTGGGAAGGCAGACGCAGGATGGTTCATTCCAATCGTGGACAAACGCGTGGATGGCACACCCTGTGTGATCCCCAGACAACGCGTGCCATACCTAAGCGCTCCTGCGATGATGTACCTTCGTAAAGAGGCGCAGTGTCCTCTACCTTTACTTTTACTTGTCAGTTCTCTGTGAATCAGCGCCAAAGGCGTTCATCGGTTGGCAATACACTGAAGGAAGAGATGGGGAGGCTGGAGATGACGTGGACAGATATGAAAAAGAACGCTCCAGATTGATATACAGCATCACCAGCAAAAACATTATGCGACTGCAACGTGTTGTAGAATTCCCTGGCCCGAGTTGTCTGTGCTGTACTATTCTGCAGTTCATCAGACACATTACTTCGCTACTTGCACTGGCTTTCGGTTAGACACAGAATTACCCACAAAGTTGCTACTTCAACTTTCAAGGCACTGCTTCACCACCAATCCTCCTACCTCTACCAGATGCTCAACACTTACTCTCCAACTCGTCGGCTACTGTCGTCAAGCGCTGGTCTACTGGTGAATCGGGACACATTTAACAAAACATCAGGTCGGGCATTCGCCGTCGCAGCAGCAGCTACATGGCATCAGCTTCCACATAAAGTCAGAACGGCTACTGTACCACAGAACAACTGTCTCGTATTTAAAGACTCATCTGTTTAACCTTGACTGATCGCGTGGTTCACTTCCGGTTGCTCCAAATCGTCGGTCCAACTGATGAACTACAGCGCTGTCACGCAAGTCCAACGATTAATTGATAGTGTGGTTTGGTGTAAGCGTTGTCGGTAGCTTGTGTTTCTCAGTAGTTGAGCGGCAGACTTGCAAACAAGACGAAGAACATTACTGGGGCCTATAGAAGAAGCCGCAAATGCAACTCTGCCTGTGCTCAAGTTGAAGGTAGGACATTCGCCCACTCGGACACCCGCCCCCCGGACATTCGCCGGCTCGGACATCCGCCTCCCCTGCGCATCTCCCCCCACCAAAAACAACGCATAATGGATGCACAGGGGGATGTCCGGGGGGCTGATGTCCGGGCGGGCGAATGTCCAGGGGGCGAATGTCCGGACACCGCTCAAATTACTGTCCTTTGCTGACCTTCACCAATGACCTTGGTATGCGAAATTGACCTAAACTTCGTGAAATAACAGTGACATCTGCGAAGCGAACGGACGTGGAAAGTCATCGGCAGAGTAGCAACAGCGGGCCTACACATGAAAGAACGCTGAAAGCGAAGCGTACTTGGCAGCCTGTGCGTCGGTATCGCCGTAAAGATGAGCTCTGCGTGCGAGGTATCTGGCGATAGCTCCCGACTGCACGAGCGTCATTCCGTCAACGCGTAACATCGGCAACTGTTGGAACAGCAACTCTGCAGCAGTCGGTACATTCGAAAACATGCAAACCCTACTTACGGGTACATTTTAGGCCGCACCGAATGCATGAGATGCGGGCTATTGCGACCGATGTTCCCGTAGCGTGGTGTGTGTCAGTCTGACTGCTACGCGCCTGCGCCATGCAAAACAGCTGAACGGATCGAGGTCCTGTTTGGGCTGGAGACTCGGAGATCCGAGGCACATTGTATTAGACGGGAATTCCCGATCCCCCGCAGCGAGGAGGGGGCTAAGATTCGACGCGGCCTTCGCCAAATTACTTCGGCCACTTGTTTCAGATTACTATTTTGTAGTCAACATTACTGACACTTTCCAAAACGATTCATTTTTGTCACTCTGAACTATGCCTACTCCTTACAGTGATGCCATTATGCTCAGTTCACACCACCCGTTATGATGGGCCATTTTGACGGGATGTGGACTAAGCTTTAATCTTTAGACAAAGTTTTCTATGTCCGCAAGACAACCGTCACAGCCAGTTCTCAGATGGGCTTCAGCCGGGAAGGCAAAGGCATTTCATTTCATTCGTGGATAAACGTGTGGTGGGATGGGGGTAAAACTGTGTAATTCCTTGACAACGCGTGTCACACATGAGCGCTGCTTTTGTGATGAGGTCGCCTCTACAAGAGGCGCTATCTCAATCATCGCATCTTATATACACCATCTACCTCTTCCACTCACGGTTCAAACGCAACTTTATTCCAAATCTTTTCCCCCGAAGCTTCACATCTTTTCCTCTTACGGACACATCTTACTGAATCTTTGCAGTGCTGTTGTTTGAACTTTGAAGTCCTTGGCGTTGTACCGTTGTCAAGTGCGGCGGATTAAGCTAGCCCATCTAGCTTTTGGGCGCACTATTAAACTATTATTATTAATATTAATAATAGTCTAATAGTATTATAAATATTATTTTTTGTACCTCGGTAGGAGTTCCCGAGGTGGGAGACAAAAATTAATACTAGAAATTATAACTCTAATAGTCAATCATCCGAGCGGTTCTCATCAGCGAAGCTCTCGTGCAGCAGGGTAGCATTGAAACGCTGTATCAAAACGGAAATTCGCTGGAACAGATAGCTGGTTTCACGATCGTCGCCGGATATCG
>Ga0126335_1002806_pt1 | contig 10597 bp, 3 predicted proteins | sample OlaspJWI45metaG_FD_108409 | JGI IMG/M metagenome (GOLD analysis project Ga0126335, IMG submission 108409) | Marine gutless worms symbiont microbial communities from Oahu, Hawaii - Olavius sp. 1 OAHU.JWI-45 metaG | ecosystem: Host-associated > Annelida > Digestive system > Unclassified | place... | reverse complement strand
GTGCTGAACTGTGTACGTACTGCCCTGCGTGGCAGGTATTCTAGTGTATGTACTGTCCTGCGTGGCAGATATTATGTGTATCCTTTGCAGCGTTTGTCTGCAATTGCATTAAAGAGACATTATTAAGATGTAATGAATCAGTGCACGAGCCTTAACAGCTTGAGTGAGTGAGTAGAGGTTTAACATCTCACTCAAAAAAGGAGTCAACAGCAGTGACAGCATTTATTACATAATCTGAATGACACAAACAGAATACGTGCATCAAATTCAAACGACAGCCCAGCGACACGTAATATCTGATGTATTTACAATCACATGTCTGAATTGCAATTTAAATATCCACAACTGCACGCAAAACACAATAACACAAAAACACAGACAGCCCTCACTGAGGCACAACAGCGGCTAGCTGTAACTGCAGCCACACACATGAATGACGCCAGAATACCTTGACACACAATCACAATTTAAACACTACATGCAGTACTTATGTCACTGCAATCCAAAGCACAGGGGTTGCCGTGTCATAATTTTTTGGTAGGCCAAATCAGTGGTCGAAGCGGACATTCAGCTAACCAGCAGACTAAGCCAGACATAAGGTAAGTACCTTTAATACGTTGAATGTAATCTGACCAAACATCTAACGTCAAGTTTCCCTCCACTTAATTTCAAACTCAATTTACACGTAAACGCTAGACGGCTAATTATTGCCACATTCTGGCACAAGCCAGGTCTTCAGCTGGGCCCAGCACACAGCAACTGACCAGCAATTATCATCTACAATGTGCTTGCACGTGAAGTTAAATGTGCACGAACGTTTTCCGGGGGTTTAATATAGGAACTAAGTTTGTCAGTACAAATCTGAAACAGCAATCAAATTTTTACAGTAAGGCCGGGATATGGAGATTCATAAGGTTGAAATCTTTTTCTTTCGAGCACTTTATGAAGACAAAAAAAGTTATGCAAATGGTAAAGTACCAACATAAAATTTCTACACACAAAATACATAAGTACAAAAGAGCACAAAACACTTAAGACACAGAAACGTTGAAACGAGCCAATAGAGAACATGAAACATACAATGACTGATGACTTAAATGAACCGATGAATTGCCAGCATTCAGCCCGTAAAAATGTCACAGTGTAGGCAGAGTGCTCATTTCATTGTCATAAGTTACTAAGCCCACAACTGGGTATATCACTATCAGCATAGAAACTGATGCAGCAAATTCACAATCACCTTCACAGCCACACAGCACAAACAACTGTCAAATTAATTATACTACTTGGTAACAGTGACTCTCTAGTGAGTGAGCCAAGGTTTAACGTTCCACTCGACACTTTATAGGTCATTTCGGGGACGATTTTTACAGACCAGATGACCCAACCAACAGTGTCAAAGCACTGAAGGAAGCCAGTTGGCCTCTGAGATAGGCTTCAGTCCAACCAGTACCACTCCACTGTGTTACAATATGAACTAGGCTCACTGTAGGCAACCGCCTCTAGGCTAATCACAGCGTAAGGGTCCCAGTGTGACAAAAACCCAATCTGCTGGACCTATTAAGCTGCCCAGAACATCGTGCAACAAGAGTATTGCACTGTTCTATAGTAACTAGAGCAGCTGTGTTAATGTTTCCTCTTTTACTCCAGACCATCATCAGTAATCACATGAGGCCGCGGAGGTTGAGGGGTGCCTGGTTTAGTCGCCTTTTACGACATCCGGCCAGGAGACGGAGTGGGTCTATTCTAAGCCCCGGAACCCACACGGGGTAACTCTCTAGGCACACTAGAGTCTGGTACCACCCTAGCAGACTTTGAGACAACATTTCCAATTTAGGCTACTGCAAAAATCTGCTTACAACTGATTAGACTACCGGTAATGGCCCATGCACACGAACAGCTAGACCAATGACCAAGTGATGCCTGACAGTTACACTGCCATGATACACATAACTGTTATATTTGTTACCAATGCTAATCTGTTGGTGACTTAAATACAAAAGACGATCTCTGCAAAGCAATTAACTTCCATAATGCTGCTATACAATGACGCCATGTCAACTAAGTCAATATCAATACACAGTTTTGTCACCAAATTAAAATGAATCCATCATGTAAAAACTGCAGAACACCCATTTCTTTGCTACTGTAATTATAATTGCAACTAAGTCAAATATGTAATGCCATAAAACACTGGTAAATTTTTGAAAGAAAATAATCGCCATAAACAGCAACTTAATGGCAGTAAATATGCATGCACATAAGACACACAGACCAACACTACATCTAAATATGTGTACTTATACAGCACTGAAAAGCAAACCTAGGAAAGTGAGTGATACTAGTATTACAGTGCAAACTATAAACAATACACATACAATACTATAAGGTTCGGCACTGTACACTTGAAATATTAACACTGAGTGAGTAGAGGCTTAACGTCCCACTCTACACTTAATAGGTCATTTTGGGGATGATTTCTACAGGTTAGATGACCCAACCAACAGCATCAAAGCACTGAACGAAGCCAGTTGGCCACCGAGATAAGCTTCAATCCAACCAGAACCACTCCACCATGTTACAACATAAATTAAACTGTGTTCGAGGGGAGCACATATCTGCACGGTGCTGCTGTTTTGTAACCGTGTCCTAGAGACTGACCCCATGACCTTGAAACTCTAAGGTGACCTAGATATTCTACAGATGTACCTTCACACTGAAAATGAAGCTGCTAGTGTCAAAAGCTCTGAATTACTTCTAGCGTTATCGTAACAGATTATGAGCAAGCCACGGCAATTTTCGACCAGTAGTTTTTGAGTTGCATGCTACCACTTTTTCGCTGCCGTGACCTTGACCTTGGACTTATGATCTTGAAACTGAACCATGACCCAGACCTGAAGACGTTTCTCCGCCCCGAAAATGAAGTTGCTAGGTAAAGGCAAAGTATAACCTAAAGTAGAAAAATACGAAAATCACTCTTAAGGTCAAAGGTCCAATATCACCAACTTCCAATCACTTCTAGTGTTCGCCATGGTTCCTACTCCTACCAAGTTACATCTATTTCCAACCAGTAGTTTTCAAGATTTTCTGCGGACAGCCACACAGACAGAGAGACACCGGCAAAAACAATACCTGCTCGCCGCATAGCTGGCACGCAGGTAACTTATAGGCAACCGCCTCTAGACTAATCACTGCATAAGAGTCGCAGTGTGACAAAAACTCAATCTGCTGCACCAATAAGCTACTCAGAACATCGCGCGACAAGGGTATTGCACTGTACTATAGTAACTAGAGCACCTGTGTTAATATTCCCTTTTTACTCTGGACCATCATCAATAACCAGATGAGGCTATGCACGGAGATTGAGGGGTGCCTGCTTTATTTGCCTCTTATGACATCCGGCCAGGAAACAGAGTGGGTCTCTTCTAAGCACTGGAACCCAGTGGTATATTAATAATTTTGTGAATCATAATTACAAATAATATACAACACCAACTACACAACCGAATCCCACGAAAGCAAAAACGGAGAATTTACGAAACAATAATACAAATCAACAAAAACAAACAAACAAAATAACTGAACTAAACAACACATTGAACACAACATTAAACAATCAACGATAAACGACACAAACTGAACTGCAGCGGAATAGGTCCAATGGATAGCTTAATGCACCTAACAATGCCAAATCACATAGCTTATTGTGCAGAAAATAAATGTACAATCACAACTACTGATGAGCTGATATACTGATGCACAACCTTACACTGACCCGCTGTCTTTCTCACTGTTCACGTGCAAAAAATACGAGGAACACTTTGGCTAAACAGCGGTACAAAAGGTAGAGGTAGACCAAACAGCAAATTACATGAAAGTGAACAAAGCAGCAGAGTAAGTAAGTAGAGGCTTAACATCCCCATCAACACATTGTAGGTCACTGGCAGCGGAAGATCAAGAAGAAAGGAAAGCTATAAACAGAAGAGGAATGACAAACCTGTTCACAAATGCAACACTGTAAAAACGTGAGTCCAAAATCACAATATAATATATTATGTCTCAAAGGAACATTGGCCATGTGTCGACATTTCAACTAAAACATAACAAGCTCTACTATCACACAAGACAACATACTAGATTTAAAAGCTTTAACATATACCTAATGTACAACAAATGAGTGCTTTCCAGAAGCTGCATCTGGCCGTCTAAGCTATTATCATGCATATAAACACACATTAAATGCATATCACATAGCAATAAGAGGTAATTTACACTAAGTAGACTGTGAGGTTCAACTCACATGACGCATAATGCTAGAACCACTGTCTTTAATAAATTTGCTTCCAATCTCAGTAGTACAGCTTCCTCTCCATGTCAAACAGCAAGCCTATGTGTCTTCTCACAAAGCTGTAGATCTCAGCAATATGCAGTTGATGTACTTACTTAAATCTGAATAATTCACAGTAATACAAAATACACATGATTAACGGTAATACATAAAATTCTTTTTTACAGATAGACAATGACAAAACGTTCACTGTTTAATGAAATATAAAACCGTGACATTACACAAACCAGCTGACACTAACATCAAACTTTATACACAAACTGGAAATTGACTTTACCTCTATGACATAATTTCAGCCATTTATTAAACTATTCATAAACGTGAGTGAGTGAGCAGAGGCTTAACGTCCCACTCGACACATTATAGGTCATTTAGGGGACGAAATAAACATAAACAGTTAAAAACAACTCTGACTACAGTGTAACTGCAATGATCAAAAATCTTTTAACACCAACTGCACTAAAACAGACATATAAATAATGGAATACCAAAAAAATTAGACTATAATATGCACCCCGACTTTGAGGGGAAAAGTTAAGTTGATTTGTACATGATGAATATCAGCTGGAACTGTTGTGGCATTTCGCGAGTCTGGCACTGTTATACACGACTCTGGACTTACTTACTTACTTTGGGACAAAGTTTTTACTTGGTCCATACCTGTGTTACACAAATCTGTTATGGTGAGAGGGCATGTTGTTTGTTTATGGAAAAATACTATAAGAATGTGTAATAAAAAATGTATTATTTGGTACCCTAATAATTGTTTAGTGAGAATAATCATTTATATATGGCTGAATATAGATATATTACGCATCAATACTGTTTTAGATTAATGATTTGTTAGTTTACACGTATAATACGCACCCTAACTAGCAGGCCTCTACTTTTGGTACAAATTGTGCATAGTATAATCAAATTTTTACGGTATGCTCACTACAAGTCAACAAGTTTACATACAGGCATATTGCATATCATATTAATTAAAATTTATTATTTGTGACAACTGCTGGAGCATACAACTCACTTCAGGAGAACATTATTGTGGCAAAGTGCAAACCCCATTTAATGACTCATTTTATACTGTCAATAACTTTCTATTAGTTCTCTCACATCACAAGCTTCCTATAATCTACACACAGTACTTATTTCACTGTAATCCGAAGCACAGGGGACGCCATGCCGAAATTTTTGAGGTGGGCCAAATCGGTGGTCCAAGCTGCTAACCTGTAAAGTAAGGCAAACATAAGGAAATCTTTAAAGCAATCTGACCAAACCACACGGCTCACACTTCTCAGCTTGGGCCACGGGACAGAAGCAATCACACCAGTTTGTCACACCAAACTACAGGTTTCTGCATAGATACTTTGCTCAGTGCATGCCAATATAGTACAAGAAAAGCTAACGGTCAACCTAACATAATACACCTAAATAAACAATAAGTGATAATTCTTCTTATCCTTCTGTGCACAAACTAGAAACTGACACCACAGTGACGCATTTACAGTAACAGCTGCAGCAGAAGCTTCGCGTGAACATGCTGAAAATCTTACAAAACACAAAACAAAACAGTACGCTGCTGCAGAAAATCCTTCCGAATTCGAGAAACTCACTTAACAACTTTAAAACGAGAGAAACTTGCACATATGATGTAAGCTATATTTCGAAGCTGACACAAAATACGAACACTACAGGCTCATTAATGAATGCATATCACCAACTACATCATTTTCACCAATAAGAACAAGGAGCACCTGTGACCTGGGAGGAATTTTCACCACAACAACCATGACATTCCAAAACCTATATATGGCAACAATCTACATGCCATGTACATTTTGTGACAAGATGCAGACAAATACAGACAGAACAGTTAACGAACAAGGATACTTAGGATAATGTACACAGATACACAGAAACATACACACACATGTACACATACCCCCAGCACCACAAAACACACCAACCAACACTAACATGATGTCTAAATAACTGAGATGGCAAAAAACAACTATAGCGCAATCTGAACAATCCAGCAGCGAGCGCGACGAACCGAGGGCGATGGAAGCATAGCCGGGCGACAAATACGCAGCCAAGGAAGGCGCTGTGAAATGTGCATATGTTGAAGTGACGCAGAACATGTACGAAGGCACATAATTCGTCATCGACGACATGCACACACAGACAAGATTCGTTATCACTGGCGTTATTGTTACATGTAAATCACAACTTCTGAATGGCTACAGAAAGTACGCAAAGAAACAGTGAACGGCTGATCTGTACTGCATAGGAAACAGTCAATGGACCAGTCTAGGAGTTTAGGAACAAGTTATTAAGCAAAGGCTTAATGTCCCACTCGATAATCATAGGTCATTTTGGGGACGGCTTTTATAAGCTCAATGACCCAACTACCAGTGTAAAAGTAATAAGGAAAGCCAGTCGGTCGTCAAGATCAGGCCTCTATCCCATCAGAATCACTTCACCACGTTACAATACAGACGTAAAGCAACTGGTTGCCTCTAAGCACAATGTAAGGGTCCCAGTGTGACAAAACCCTACCTGGTGCACCTGTAAGCTGCCAAAAAATGTTTGGAGTTTAGGATTAGCTTCCGTGATAATAGGATTTGTCACATCCAATCTAAAGACTGAGCCTCACTTGTTCTGTCATGGAATCCAACCACATCTACTACATCATCAACCATCAACAATCATCGACAAATTTTGGAAGAAAAATGCAAGACAAGCAGCAATGCACACAAACGATTTAATAAAAAGATCATGCAGTATTAATGCATAGAATGAAAGGTTTTGACAAACAGAAAGATGGCAAAAGGGCCCTAAAAGCATACTGTATAAAAATTGACTAATATAGAGCCTTGACTGTGAACTCCTGTTCAAAAAGTGCCATGGACATATTCAAGCCAGTGAGGGGCAGTTAATGACAAAAAACTGATCACACAGATCTCACTTGTTATCAGTCCAAATAAAGATGCAGATCAGCACGTTCACTACTCTAATGAAAAACAAACTTATTCTTAAATCAGTTTCAAATCAACTCCACACCTGAATCCATCACTTCGTAAATCTCGGCCATCGCCTGTTCCTACGTACACAATATAACACAATCCAAATAATACGTATGGACTAAAACAGTCCACACACACGAACACGTTATTTGTATAAATCCACTAAAAGCCACACCCTCAATGTGAGGAATCACACATAAAAATCTGTATCTAGATACATACATCACACAAAACAGAAACCAACCCAGGATACAAACGATATTGTACACGTATAAATAGGTTGCACAAAGAATGCATATACTTCATGAATGGCTTGACTGCCATCGTGTCTACGGTCCAAAACGTTCTGTAATCAGTAGCATCAGTTTCTTCTTTCCCTTGTAGACAAGTTTCATGTTGTCAACAAGCTGGGTAAATCGAACCGGGCCATCAGCGGCCAGTCGAAAAGTGTCTCTTGCTTGCGCGAGAAATTCTATGAAGTCGGTGTAATGACGGGGGCTAATGTGAGCTAGTCGAGCGTGGGCTGCACTGACATATGCTGCCAATGCAGCACTCAGAAGTGAAGCGAGGGGAGGTCTGTCGTAAGAGAGGGGAGCAGCACCCGCCTTTCCTTCACTGGGTGAGGCACAGCGACGCAAGACGTCCGACAGCACGGTAGCACAGTGAACATTTTCTATCAGCGCAGCGAGCATGCTGGATAGTTCATCGGCACCGACAGAGCGTGCCAGTGAGCATGCCCATCGGACATCGGCAAGCGCAGGATGGGCGTCCTGTCCCGCAGCGACACTTAGTCCACGCATGGCAAGCAGCGCAGCACGATGTGCACGGCGTGGATGACCACGACGCTCAAGGTAACGCGCAATTGCAAACAGCTGTGTCGGGGTCATTGCACCACGACTGGCAGCTGCCGCAACAATGTGGTATGCACTGTCAAACGCAGCAGCACTTGTTTCACACAATGCCAAAGCACCGAGAGCACAGCTTGCTGCATCCTTTGTGACACACTGCACCGCCAACGTACGTGCACAGACTGCTAATTCCTCTTGACGCACAAAGTCCAAATCCAGATGCACCAACGTTGCCGGGGAAACAATCGTCATCGCTACGGTGGCTGCAAATCGCACAAGACAAATCAATAACAACGTTGTTGTACTAGAACTTTGTATTCTATGACACAATGTGGAACTTTGCTATTTTTATTTATAAATACTACATACAATTCACTTAAATCAAACCATCTAGCAATGACAAAAAATTTATTTAAACATCGTTTAAATTAATCAATAACACAGCTCAAGGTTGTAATACTACATAACATATACAATTTCAGATGTGTTTATTTGCTTTTTTTAGAAAATTCAAAACCATTCACAGAAAATTCTATTTATATTGTGCAATGACTTTTAAAGCCAGTTCAAATGCTACTTGACATTCAAGTCTTTCCAGACTGACTAGCAATCAATATAAAATTACGATTTCCATTTACCCCATTAACATCTTAAACTACACAGAAAGCAGAGAAAGAAAATGATGCAAAACTGACCGGTGGCCTCGGCTGGTGTGAAGAGTGTATACCAGCTTTTCATCAGTGAAATGAGAGCTTCGTAGCCGAGCTCAGTAGCACATGAGACCAGCCACTGCACCATGTCACTGCGATGCCAGCTCGGCCGAGTCAGTGTCACACGCACCACCTAAACCATCAGTTATGACAACTTAATACACACGTGGGTCATAATAGTGTAAAGAGTAACTGTTGTAGTCAACACATTGCAGGTCATTTTGCATTTTGAAGACGATCTTCCCAAGGATAATTACAAGCAAGTTACCAATGGCTCTATTTAGCACGTTTATAAGTCAAAATAACTTACCAACAAAACACCTGAAATAAACGTACTTCCAAAGTTCAATACTTTTTAATTTGGAACCAATATATCAGGGAAAAAATAACACAAGGACAAAGTAATTTGGCAAAGGCTGCATTGAATGACCCCCGCACAGTGAAACCGACGTGGCATACTGACAGACAGACACTGCGCACATCAGTAGCAATAGGCTGCATCTTATGCACTTGATGCAGCCTCTGAAGCTAAACACCACTCCAACAGGTTTGAACGTATAAAGTTTCACATGATATGAACGCAAAGAAACACAAGCACAGAGAAACAACTGAGATGCAAGTGTAGGAGTACCTGGAGGCCGAGTTCAAGGGCAGCATCAAGCAAAGGTCGACAACGTGGTGCTCCAGAGTTGAGTGGCGGCACCGCACGTTTGTAAGCATCCTGCGCCAGCTTAAACAATTGTCGAGAACTGTAGATGTTGCACTGCGCCGACTCCAGCACAGCGCGCAGACGCACCGAATCATCTGACATACATACAAACAAGTCACTATTACAGACTGTTATCACCTTCCTTGCCGAATGTGTGACAAACAGAATAAAAATACTTTGCAGACAGAATTAAAAACCTGCAACAATAAGTTCAGACAACACTTAGCAACAAGTACATAAGTCCTGCCATCATCATTGTAATTATTTAAGGTAAAGGAAGTCTTCTGCTCCACAAAAACATTACGGTCGGCACTGACTCCAGTTTTAAGCAAGCCTTCAGGTGACTTGAAGTTACACAGCAGAATGTAGGCTCTTTCTTTCCACAAGACCTACTGCTACCTTCGCTGCTACACAGTTAATATTAACAGAAGACATATACTGCAGATAGCATAAGATTAGATGCTGGCTTGTCCTAACAGCTCAACAAAGTGTGAATGTCCTTAGTATCCTTATGACCTTCACCATCTTCCAACTTATGGCAAAGCATTGATATAGAAATGTCTATACTGTTACTATCATGTAACTATTATACAAATTCGCATGATGCTCAAGGTATCAGACTGTCTTCACGGTCTGGCACCTCGGTACCTCGCTGACCATCTCACTCCTACCTCTGACGTCGCTTCGCGGCTTCGTCTGCATTCCGCATACCGACATCAGCTTATTGTACCTCGCTGTCGACTCAATACATACGGCCATCGGGCGTTTTCAATTGCCGGTCCGACAGTCTGGAATTCGTTGCAGGGCGAACTGAGAGATCCAGCATGCGGTTCTGACAGTTTTAAACAGTTTCTTAAGACAATCCTTTTTAGTCTCTACTAATGTGACCAGCGCATTAGAGGTTTTTTTAAATGATATGCGCTATATAAATTCACGTTTTACTTACTTACTTACTT
>Ga0126335_1002805_pt1 | contig 10597 bp, 7 predicted proteins | sample OlaspJWI45metaG_FD_108409 | JGI IMG/M metagenome (GOLD analysis project Ga0126335, IMG submission 108409) | Marine gutless worms symbiont microbial communities from Oahu, Hawaii - Olavius sp. 1 OAHU.JWI-45 metaG | ecosystem: Host-associated > Annelida > Digestive system > Unclassified | place... | reverse complement strand
TCTCTCTCTCTCTCTCTCTCTCTCTCTCTCTCTCTCTCTCTCTCTCTCTCTCTCTCTCTCTCTCTCTCTCTCTCTCTCCCCCTCTCCCTGTCTAGGTAGTGACACTAAAATCAGCTCAATTCCGTGGCAATAGAAGCCTTGCTTTGGCACTATGAGATACAGTATTACAACATAATAAACGATAATTACTGCATTTCTTCTGCTACAGTATGCCCAAGCACAGACCAATGTCACTGGCATTATTGTCAAACAAACTTCTATGCATGGTGATTTGGTGACAAACATATCTCAGCAGTAAACACAACTCAAAAATACCCAAACAGTAGCAACTACCAAGGGCTTCAACAGCAGATAAAAGACAAAAAATACAAGAATCAATTGGCACACTTGCAACCATTTTATGTGCTAAACAACTGAATACGAAACAAAAACAATAAAAAATACTGACACAACAGAATGAAATTTGAAGACCGTTAGCAAAGGTACATGCTTACACAATACATATCAGTGGAATATACCATTCTGTGACAAAGACTGGCCGCCTGAGAACACATCAAAATAGAAGTCCATTGCATTTGCTTCACCACCAAAGTCAATGATATCTTGTACGCCAGACAAGAACTCCGTGGCATTCAGTATGCTGCTGCATGAACCACGTTGTCTGCATATGTACTTGTACATCATATCACCAACATCTTGAAATTCCTCGAACAATTTCTGTTGCAGCATCATCCCACAAATCCTCATTATCACTGGTGGCCGTTGTTCTACATTCTATCTTCTTTTAAGTTCAACGTGGTTAGTGGTATAGTGCATCCTAGGTTCCTCCACGTCAGTCAATCATGTAACTCATATGAAACAGTCTTTCCACTGGCCCTAGCTAACACAAACATGCAAAGTTTAACAAGTCACAAGACCCTGGTTTTGTCACCATTTACGACTTAGCTATAGAATGCAGTGAGTTAATTCTTACACCTTTTAGCCCACAGAGAAATATCATTGTTCAGATGTTATCCACTAAAGACAAAAAAAGCTTGTCCTATATTCCTATTACCATCAATAACTAAGTTTATTAGAAAAATATGGTCAAAGCACATTCGCCTGCATGATATATCAATTAGTACAGAATATGCATAATCTGTGTAAAAAATATAACTAACTTACAATAAAGTCATCTCGTGTCATAACTTTCTGTCCACCAGATAACCGTGCAGCCTGCCAACATAATGAATACACACAACATCACAGAATGAAATATCAGTTCATTAGTTTCAAAACAACAGTAATTCATTTAATGCACTCACTTACTTTATTACAGGCTTAAAGATAAAGATATTAAAGATTAAGATGTTTACTGAAATGCAACCCAGAGGTTAGCACTTGAAAGTATATTAATTATACAACGGCATTAACAGACCTGTAGGTCCAAGTCTAATCATTACAGTGGTAAAGAAGTCATTGACAGTGCGTAAACAACAACAGTAAGAACAGCAGTAACAATAATAACAAGCATAATAATCAGAATAATTCTCCTTGCACGTGCACCAAAAGACATAACTGGTCAGCCAAGCAACAGCTTCATCGTCAGCAAAGTGTAGTTGAGACAAGCCACCATTAAACTGTGTCAGGTGACAAGAGTCAACAATGTGGGACATCGTTTGCTTTACACTGGAGGGACACCAATCAATAATAATCATCAGCAGCCAGATACCATCAAAATTAATCACCAGATGCTGTAAAAAATAAGAGGCAGATGTCAGGAAGATGCATAAATATGCATAACATCTGCAGATAGTCTGACTCACACAAACATGCATAAACTATCTGCAAGTTTATAAGTTTGTGTAAGCCAAATAACAAAAATCCACCATAAATCTATTCCAACTTTATAAAGAAAAATACATTCTGTCTATAGTTACGCAGATACAGGGCTCTTGTCGCCCTGGGTCTGCCAACCAGCTCCAGTCCACCTGTCAGCTTGCCTGGACGAAGTGTCTGATTGGATGCAGTCGAATCGTTTACAGCTGAACACTGCGAAAACAGAAATCCTCTGGTGTTCGACCACTTGTTGGCAGAACCATCTGCCATCTACTGCTGTTCGTGTCAGAGAGAACTACGTGCTGCCCTCAACAACTGTTCGTGACCTTTGAGTTCTCATCGACAGTGATGTCCCTATGCGGTCCCATGCGTTGCGTACAGTGTCCGGATGTTTCGCTGTGTTACGACAGCTCCGCAGCGTCAGATGCTCAGTGTCCGATTCTGTGTTCCATTCGCTGGTCGTTTCGATGGTTATGCCATGTCTCGACTACTGCAACGCAACACTCGCAGGACTTCCTGCGTCTCAGTTCAGTCGACTTCAGTCAGTTCTCAATGCCGCTGCCACTGATACATGGATCTTCTCAGTATTAGCACGTCACACCAATGCTGCGAGACCTACACTGGCTTCGGTCTCCGGAATGCATGGATTTCAAGTTAGCTGTGCTCATCTACCGATGCCTGTACGGCCTGGAGCCATGGTATCTTTCCGACTACATCCAGAGCGTCGCCGTTTCCAACTGTCGCTGTCTCCGGTTGTCGTCATCCTCGCAGCTAGTGATCCGACGTACACAGCTGTCCACTGTTGGTGATCGTGCTTTTCCGGTTGCCGGATGCCGCCTCTGGAACAGTCTGCCGCCCGACGTCACCTCAGCTTCAACGCTGTTTTTCGAAACCGCCTCAAAACTCATCTCTTTTCCCGATCATTTTCTTCCTGTTTTTGGTTTCTAGTTCTCCACACTGTGTACAGTAGTGGTTTAGCAGTATTTGTACTTTAAATAACTCTAATGTAATGTAATGTAATCCAGCAAACCAAGAGCCACCTGGTTGCGGGCTGCGGAGAAGAATGTAGTTCCGCAGCATTTTGGTCTACACACGACCTGGCAGACTGCTCAAAACTGCATTACCTGGAGCCACATCATGAGCATGGACAGGATGCTTGTCACTGAAAATGAAGTCTATGGTTTATTAAAAAGCTGTATCTAGAGTACAGGAACCTGTACAGTAATTTCAGACTTTCCAGTATGGGAAGGTCTGCTGTTGCAGTACGGCAGCCCTATACATACCAGTAACCCAAACCTAACCATAACCAAAAAATCGATATTTGAGACAGCCGATAAGACACGATATAATATATCGATATCGAGTCACTATATCGATATTTTCAATGTATCGAAGCAGCACTAACTTGAACCTTCCCATATGAAAAGATCCAAAATTACACTACGGGTTTCTGTACTCTAGACAGTAGACACTTCCTTATTATACTAAACTTTCAAAGACAACCAAAACACATACATTTGCAACAAAAACAGCATTTATAGCCTCAACACTCCTTCGTCGACCAGCTCGGCCATCGGTGCGAACGTCAGACTTTGACGACTCACCACCCATTATACATTATACCTAAAAACACACAAATTGCACTGTAACTGTTAGGAGTCTGGATCCAAGATTATTTAAAAGCAGATATGCACGTTGATTACATGCTCTCACTGTGTAGTCAGAGAGGTTTTGTTATGAAAAGACTTCCGGACCAGGGGTTAGCTATGAAGTACCTCCACAGTTTTTCAGGCCATTACTGTTACATGCATACTGTATGCCTTGCCTGCATCAGGTTGTTTTCTCTCCAAAGAATTATTGGGAAGAATAGATGCCTATCTCAAGCGTAGTTATCATTACGGTTTCTCATCAAAGATTGAATGTGTGAACACCTTGTTTGATGCAGCCTGTATGAAACTGTTTCACAAAATTCGCTCTTCGGGTCATTGTCTGCATGACATTTTACCTTCTATTAATAACCAGTGCAATGGTATGTGGCGGCGTGCTCATAGATTTGTTATACCACAGTGTAACAGCATTCTTTAAAAGAAATCATCTGTCAATTATTGTCTGTTTAAAGAACTGTAAATTTTACTGTTTTTTTAAATGTCTATTGACGTTTGATGTGTGTTTAATAAACTTGATTCCACTGATTTGATTTGAAGACAATATCATCGTTATTGTCAAGCATGGTAGCTTGTCATCATTAGGGCCACAGTGTTAACTGCGGCCATGGATGGGCTTGGTGCGCTTGATCCGCAGACATACTTACTGAGACCGCAAGTACTGCTATGCAGCCAATGTTTGAAAAGGTTTCTTGGCCTAAAGTCAAAGGCTGAAGAGAGAACAAGACTGAAGATTAAATATTCAGCGTTTATACTCTATACATACAAGTGAAACACTGCACTTGTCCTCTCACTTCACGCCATGGTTACTGCCGTATGCATGATTCTATGGCAGTTACACAAACACTACAAGTAGAAATTTACGAGAAAACACGCAAACCTGGAAACGTAAATATAAACAATCCAGCATAGATAAATGCGCATTGCATAAATCCAATCCAATCCAATGTGTTCTGACGGGCGCAGGTAGTCCTCTTTGCCCGCATCTTAATCTTAACATCACTTTCACATACATGTATTATGAAATACGAGAAATACGAACGGCAACGGAGGACATGGGTGCATGATAGCTAAGGGTCCCCACGTGTGTCATTTGTGCGACTGTTGTGTTACTTGGTTTTGAGTTGTTTTGCTCATCTTTCTATTAGATTAGACTTGACAACAGAGCGCTTATTTTTTTTCTTTTGCATGTGTAGGGGCCCCTAAAGTGTGGGGCCCTTGTTCGACCGAACACGTTAAACACTCCTTAATTCGGCCCCGAGTGAAGAATATGTGGACTATGACACAGTGAGTCAGGGACGTACGCAGAGTGGGGTTTGGGGGGGGGGGTTCAAACCCTCCCATTGGACAAGTCAAAAAATTGTGGCCCAATAATTTTCGTAGCCTAGTGGTAAATGATAATAATAATTTTTGTCTCCCGTTGTTGGCGTATTGTTCTCCAATACAATAACTGTACTGGTGACATGTCAATAATGGCGCATATACATTTGCCCACACATGGCAAAACTGCCCTAATGTTCTAGTTGAATATTTCCGTGCTTGTGTGTTCTATAGTGTTTTTTTCTGTTTTATTTGTTCTTGTCTGTCTGTTTCTCTCTCGTAGTTGTGTAGCTATGGACCTTGTTGTCTGAAATAAATATATTGTATTGTATTGTATTGTATTAACACAATATTGCTTGTTCATCAACAATCATGTCGGCAAGGCTGCAGGTCGGATGTTTAACCTCCCCCCCATTGTGAAATACTGCGTACGCCTATGCAGTGAGTTTTAATTAAGTGGGGGCTTGTTGTTATTTAGGGTAATGTAGGGCGCAGGCTAGATCATGACTGCATACGGCAATAGGGCCCACGTATATGTAGGCTGCTTGGGTGATAAGCGATAAGCCTAGCCTAGAAGACGTAGGTCTGCGAGTGGCTTCCAATTTTTAATCGTGTTTATTTTGGTGCATTTTATTAGGCTATAGGCCTACAATAATAAACGCATATGTAAATATAAATTCACCAGTTCAAACATGCAGCTTCTTCGCGGTCACCGTATACGAACGATCGACGGTTTATTTCGCTGTATATGATAATATATGACGGGAAAATAATCAGACTATCTCTGCGGCGATGTAGGCCTATTAATGGTTAACTGCTTGATGAAATCGATCATCGATTTTGCGCTTCGTTGCCTACAAACGAGGACCTGCTGAGAAGCGCACTATAGCCTATCTCCCAGGCCGTGGGGCTCGCTGCAGCTGCTATAGATCTAAGCATTAGCATCAGAAGTTAAGGCCTTTCCTCATATACAATGCAATTTCTTGTCACGCTGCCACTATTGATAGTGACGATTACATGCACAACGAAGAATGCATGCGCAGACGGCGGAAGCTGTTGGAGCACCCACAGTTTCTTTCGTGTCAATCTGGAACCTCCGTTTACTTTCTCAAATTCGAAACTGAAACTATATGCGTCTATGATCAATGTCTTCTAAATGAACGTGTAGACTGTAGCTGTAGGCTTATCGCTGAAACAAGGCGTTTATTGACTCTTATCCAATTTGTTGTATCGAACAAGAGGCGCCTTTTAGGGAGTGCTGGGAGTCTGTAGACCACCAAAGGTTATGAAGTGAAGAAATTTGGCAACCATGAAAGTTCCAAATGACAATTAAAATGCAGTACTGTACAGTATGTAAAATTGAAAAAAAAATCGGTAATAATGGTATTTAGTTAAAAATGTTGGACCCTCAGGCATTGACTAAAACGATGCCATTGTAGGCCTATATTCGTTTATTACGCCAAACGGCAGCATCACACACATATACAGAGAATACAAATACACAAAAACAAATCACAACCCGTACTAAACCACATACAAAACAAAAGCTAATAAATCACTAAAAACTAAAAAAAACACATAAAACGCAGTAATCAATAAAAGTTCAAGTTCTTTTCAGTGTAAGCTTATGCATGTATAACGAACTAGACACAAAATGTAGCCTTACATCAATTTAACGTAAATAAAAACTGAAATAAAATAACTGAAAAATTAATTATATGACGTGTATACGCTTCTTTTCTGCATATTTTGCTTTTAGGTGTGGTGTATTTTTTAGCTGCAATGGTGACATTTGCCACAGATTAACTATCCCACTCGATCGACTCAATTGAATGCATGGTCGGACTTGGACCGCTTTCCTGGCTTCTCTACTCACTAAATTTGTACATTAATTTTATTTTATTGTCAGATAAATAATCCTACAAATGCGCGAAACAATCTCACGAGCTACTTGTGACATGACAGAGATGGCTTCAGCTTACGCTAACGACTAAAGTCAGCTTTAGATTGCACAAAATACGTACATACCGTGTCGCATCGTGTTGGGGCGAGACAAGAATGAGACGATGCCTTAAGTCTGCATGGTGTCGACGGCGACTGTTGGCTCGGCGAGGAGCTGGCTATAGACGACTAGGACCGCACGGCTGCGATGCAGGCACAAGCCGGCGAGCGTAGCGCTGTGACGCAGTCAGAGACGCCAGCCGTTCAACGACGTAGATACGCGACGTCGGCGACAACAACCAACCGGCGTAGCGTCAGCACAACGATCGAACTGCTTCATTGCAGTACCGGTATCGCACAATGGACACGTTGTTGGCGCCTCTGACTGTTCTACTCATCGCAGGTGAGTTCACTGATGACTGACCGATTGATGTGAAGGACCTGAACCATTGTCGTTTATTGCACCGTTGCACCTGCTCTGTGGATCTTAATGCGTGCTCTCCTATTACTGCATCGTATTTCTAATGGCGTTACGACCGCCATGTGGGCGTCATGATAGCCTAAGGTGCATGTACAAAGAACCCTATTTTTGACAGTACAGTCTGATCCGGACTGGGAATTCTATACGCTTTCTTGCAGTTTGTTTTTCGAGTTAATACATTTTATTGGAATATTTTATTTATAGGCAGTTATTTTCATTTAGGCGGTCAGTGTGATTTTCAACTTTTTCTTTTTGCTGACCTCGAAGTCGACGGCCTTTGAAAGACGTCTGAATCAATAAACTGCGCTTATGCACTTACCATGCAAAACTGCACTGTACCCACTGCCCGTTCAGTGTTTTCGCGATAGTATCAGTACAGAAGGTATGCTAATATGCCTAATCGTTTCGTATAGCGCCGTCGAAGGCAAAAAGAAACTCGTTCTACTGCGTTCGACCGCGACATGCGCAGTGGCGTAAAAGACTTCAGACCTGTGTGGGTAAAAGAAGAGGTTATTTGAACACTTGGTGTAAAATTTAGGGTTGGTGGGCAATGATTTTGTGGAAAATGGGTATTTTTAGTCTGTGCAACAGTAATGTGTAACCCCTGTTGTTAAAGTTATTAGTACGAGGCTCGTATATTTCTCAAGGTAGTGTAGCAGCAGTAGGCTATTCAGGTGAGGTGGAAAAGTCAATAATTGTTGTGTTGCAGGTAATCTCTGCATACAATGCATGCATCGGGCTCGTCTTCGTTTTGAGATTAAAATGCAATCTGTTGCTTGTCAGTAAGTTGGCTGATGCCCACTGACTATTGGCAGACTCTATATTGCGATTGGCAATGTGCTGAGCTGCTTATCAGCCTATCTGCTGCTGTCCGCCACGCGTATATCCGCGCTTGAGTATACCAAACCGATTTTCGTGAAAATATTTGAGCTCACAAACGGCATACTTTAGTTTTTCATGCCGAATCATTTTTTTAAATTCTTGAGGTTGTTTACATTTTTACAGTGTTTGTTCGGGGCGTCGATCGCGTTTGCAAAGTGGGCGAAAAACAGAGGAGTGATAGTCTAGAGCGGGAAATATAAGCACAATAAGAAATGGACACCACGTACGAGTTTGTCGCAGCATCTCTCGTCAGCCATTGCAGAAGCGTTCACGGAATGCGTAACAGGTTTTCGTCTTCTGGTCGCCAGTGTAGATGCCGTTTTATAGCCAGGACACGAATTACTACTGAGCGAGTAACGTTACGAACATGAGACCGTAGAGACCGGTGTGTAGTAGCGATTTAGTTTCCACTTTCAATGTTCAGTCATATTATCTGTATGCGGTATGACCTATAGTGGTAGACAAATTAGCGGCATCTAGTCTGGTATGAACGCATCGTCGTCGTGCAGTTTCGATCATGGGTAAACATTTCAACATTCTAACGTGAACCGACTGTGAAAAGTGTGAAGCGGCTTTCTATGAAGCGGCTTTCTAATTGTCGTTGTTCAGGAGCAGGTTGAAGGAAAATAGCGCTCGTCATCTGTGTCAAGAAATGTCAGCGTCGTAAGCGACATCTTGTTTCAGGTGGTTCTGCGACTTATGGCCGTTTCTCTCTCTCGCCGCTTTATCTTCGACCAAACCCGGTCTACTCATCGAGTCTGCTTGAAGCGCCTGGGGCGAAATTCAGTGTTTGTCCCGGATTGAACATGGGACCTTCTACGTGGCTCAATAGTGTGACAGTGCACTAACCGACTCATCATTCAATTATATACAGTTTTATACACATTGAGTCAAAAAAATTGATTGATATTTCGCCAAGTTATCAAAACGAGTAGGGTGTCTTGTTTTTTGACTCACGGTGTAGTCACGTTTAACCTGGTATATTATTATCAATCGCTGATATTCTTGTTCATGTTCTAGTCTACTGTTCTCGTTTTGTCAAGCCCTTTGTTGTGTAATTAATTTGAGTTGAGTTTGATTTGATATGATTTTATTTATTTACTTAGCAGGCATCACGATGGAGAGAAACACAGCCAGCCGAACAACGACATGCGTGAGATTTTCTGGCCATAGAGCAATCACTGTCAAACGTTAATTTAGCATCATTATCAGAAACTAGGAACGATCGACGAAACTGTAGTGCGGACCATGGGATGCGAAGTTGCAGCGATGTAATGGCTGCTGCGGCAGGATGATGATTGACGTGTATGAGGCAGAGTGATGCTGTAACAACACTTAGCAGCGGGCGGTGTGCAGTGAATAATGGCCGCTGAACACTATGTCATATGATGATGACTGATGTCGATGTATCTGTCAGCGACACTGGCCTTCCCTGGGGCGGCACGTTTTGGAAGGCAGCTTCGACCCTTTCATCTGACACATGGACGATGGGTCCTGCCATAGTTGGTGTTGTGTGTAAACTGCAGTCTCTACACTGTGACCAAAATGGAATATTTTAGGCGGCGTCGAATGTATGAGGTGCGGACTATTGCGATCGATGATCCCGCAGCGTTGTCGTCTCTCAGTCTGCCTATTTGTCTGTCAGTCAGTCAGTCAGTTTGTGTGTCTGTCTGTCACGCGATCGACTGTTGTTCTTAGTCATTCTCTAGATGGCGCCACTTTGATGCGGCCGTTACTACACCGTGGTCCAAAAACGTCCACATTTTTTGCTGTAGTTTCCACAAACATTGACCAATTTCTATAAAACTTGCCACACAGTGTACTGAAGGAATTTACAACAACAATTATTGATGTGTTTACTTCATTTACATACTGTTGCTACACTACCTTGGGAAAACTAATTTTGTGGTTTTGGGACCATTTTGGCTGATTCGCTCCGTCAAAACGCTATTAAATCGATTTCCAAACTTGAGGAAAAAATCCAACCAAAAAAGATTTTTGCAGTTGCATGTTATCGCAATTTTCTTCTAATGCAAGGTAGCAGTCACCCACCTGTGCCATTGCTGTGACACATCTTACGGCAAGATAGTGTGGGCTCACCGTGCTCGTCAGTCAGTTGAGTCACTGCAGTGTGAAACTCCTGAGTCCATTGATCCAATGGACCAGGCTTTATGACCTCAGTTAGCTCTGATCTTAGTCCTGTTGAATATAAGGCATGAGTGGCAGAATCGTGTGTATCAGACGCCATTTCAAGCATGGCTGGCCTGAGACAGTGCTTGATTAACACTTGAAATGGCTTGTCATAAAGCACTGTCAACAATGCCACTGATTGAGTGGCGTAAACGACTTCAGGCCTGAGTGGGTAAAAGAGTAAGTAAGTAAGTAAGTAAGTAAGTAAAACTATATTATAGTGCGCCATAAAGCTGACCTAGCCAGCTTAATCTGCCGCACTCGTAGTGATCAAACCGTTGTCCTAAAACACAAATCCAGG
>Ga0126335_1002804_pt1 | contig 10599 bp, 6 predicted proteins | sample OlaspJWI45metaG_FD_108409 | JGI IMG/M metagenome (GOLD analysis project Ga0126335, IMG submission 108409) | Marine gutless worms symbiont microbial communities from Oahu, Hawaii - Olavius sp. 1 OAHU.JWI-45 metaG | ecosystem: Host-associated > Annelida > Digestive system > Unclassified | place... | reverse complement strand
TCATATGCGGATCCACGTCTGGGTCACGTGACTTACTTTTTTCTTCTTTGATCCCTTACATATAGTTACAGAGTCTAAAGCATGCAGTGCATTCAATGCAGCCTTCGCCAGATTACTTTGGCCTCTTGTTACCTATTATTTTCCTTGATGGCAGTGGGGTAAATTGTAGGGCCTACAGAAAACAAAGTTCGACCCAGGACAGGGCTGCCCATCACGTGACAAGAACCCAGCATGCACGTCATGGTCATGAATATCCATTGCGTCTTCTCTGGAATGTGGGTTGGCATTTTGCCACACGCACTGCAGCACCTCAAAGGCCAGCCAATCAGCTAGCACCATTAGCCAATAGACGAGTCATCGCTGAGCTCGCAGCGACATTGCATATACCAAGCGGCAAAAGTAATTGTTTTCGCTTTATTTCTAAGATCTCTAATGTCAAAACTATGTTCTAAGTTCATGCGTATTGATTGGTCATTTACTGTATTTCCTCCAGCTTGTATTGCAACAACACTGTCTATTTGAGACCTGGATTCTATTAGAACAACTGGTTCACCGATAAATGCACATTCTCAAAACACGAAGATTCGTGTATTGTATTTGGTACTGCAAAGTGAAATAGGCAGCTAACTTCTGCATTAAACTATGGGATGCCATAATTGCAAACCAGTACATAAAACATGGACACTGTTGTGCAGTCCGTGTACAACTAGCTCTGTGATATTCACTGTTAGACCCCGGCTTGTATTAGAGTAACTATGGTGTACAGTCTGGTATGCTTTTCAGTCTGCAGTTTTTATGGCAACTGCATTCCTATATAGGCAGTGAGGCAACATGCATTCCTGTTATACTGTCTTTGTCTGTGCATTTGTAATTGCCCTGGAGGGCTGGCCAACCACAGGCTACTGTCTGTACGCCATTGCCGAACATTAGGCAGAGTTTGTTGCTGATAAATTTGATCTAAGTTTATTCGAATGCCTTAAATCGGAGTGTATCATGTGATATTGGCATAATAACAGGTTGTTCAAGTTGTTTGTTTTGTTTACTGTGTGATTTAGATTAATGTAAACATTTTCTTCTATTTGCTTAATTGCAAGTATTTATAGTTTACAGCCATTCAGCAGCTGGTATCTCTTATGCACTCACTACGTGTTTAACTTTGAAAATTGAAATACAGTGTATATTTGATATTTAACTAGGTTTTCTACCAGTGTGAAAATGTAGCATCATTAGAAATCTTATTCAAAATGCATATACATGCTGAATGAGGTGCAGCATGGTTCATTTATGTAGTAGTTTCACTTTCAACTGACACTGAGAAAAGCAAGATCTCATTTAATATTAGTGTGATCATCTGATTTTTCGGAAAAAAATCAATTTTTCATCTGGATGTTTAAGCTTTGTTTTAAGCTAAGTTTTGTGATGCCACATCAACTTTCAAGTGATGGATGTTCTGTCATATCAGTAGTAGGTAACGCATAGCCAATCGTTGCAACTGTTCAAGAACTGGATTGATCATGGAGATATTGGCGTAAAAGTGTGATCTAGTCGTACCAAAGAGAGAGAATTATGAAGTTGTTGCCATTCTTACTGCTGAGCCCTGTACTTCAAATCGGCTAACTGGATTCATAAATTTGAGTATCTTAAGCTTTTTATTTAGCGTCACTTATAACTGCAGAAAGATGCCTCAAAAACTGTTGCAAATGTAAAAAAAACCACCGACAGTGTCTTGCCTTTGCCAAAGTTCAACAAAAGTCACTGGTTAGCATTTAGTAAGAATAGGTAGGTAGCTACATATTATGACAATTGATTTGTATTAATAGTAAGCCTACTAGTTCACAATGTCCATCGTTAACTCATAAATCTGTGTGCAATCCAGCATTCATGCTGCAAAAGGAAATACACTTATTATTACAATGTTGCTGTATTTTACTTTCTGATTTGTGACTTCCATCTATTATATGCTTTCCATTTATTGGTGCTAATGCATATAACATATTTGAACTCCCAACTCTCCTGTCTTGCTTTACAGCTAAGCTAATCTACACATTCAACAGCTAAATACAAGCAAACATCGAAACCTTGGTAACCAATTCAAAAATAATTAAGCCGTGTTCGAGGGGAGTACAAACCAGTGCTACCATGACCTTGATTAACCCCATGATCTTGGAACTCGGAAGGTGACCTAGATACTCTAAAACATCCACCTTTAGACTGAAAAATGTCTCAAGGTCAGGTCAAAAGCATCAAATTACTTCGAGCATTATCGTATCAAATATTCCAATCAAGCCCAAGCAATTACTGACCAGTAGTTTGCACGCTACTGGGTTTTTGCTGCATTGGACCTATGACCCTAAAACTGAACTGTGACCTAGATATTCTGAAGCTGTATCTACACACCGAAAATGAGGTTGCTAGGTAACGCCATTTGAAAGGTATAGCCTGAATTGAAAAATACGAAAATAGCTCTTGCGGTCAAAAGTCAAATGTCGCCAACTTTTAACTACTTCTGGCGCTCACCATGGGACATATTCCTACCAAGTTACATCGATTTTCGACCAGTATTTTTTGAGATTTTGTGCTCATAGCATAGCTCACGTGCAGGTAGTAACAAATAGGACTACTTATCTTTCGCACACTATACAGACGTTACCTAAGGTTGATGCTAAGTGCACTGCTGTACTCTTTCAAAGGCCAAATAAAACAACACGTTGTTTTCTGCTGCACTAAAAAAGAAAAAAAAATACTTCTTTATTCATAACTATCGCAGTTACTGATTATTCATCCATGAGCAGCTGGATGCTTTGTCAGGAATGCGGAACTTGCTAACATGTCAGCTAAAATAATAATTTGCATTTAAGAGCTACAATGGACAACTTCTAAAAACCAACAATGACAATTCGTGCACAGTACTTGCAGAGGAAGCAGTCTGGAAAACTAAAATCAATCATTGTGGGCAAAAACAACATTACTGAGATCCGTGACATCGGAGATAAGATAAAACAAGCTGCCATGAATTGATAACCAATAACGTCGTTCAAATGTTCAGTTTAACAGAGATCGGATTGTCGGTTGTCGTCCATTTGGTCCCGGCTGCCAAAGCATCATATGGACTACTTGGACGCCACGTGGACACATTAACTGGTCGGCATGACAACAGGTCGAAGGTCATCGATGTTTGGCAACACTGTTTCCGGGCTGGCTCGGTCTGAATCCACCTCCGAGCTGTACCCGGTCGACGACGCCATTGAGTCATCTGGGTCGGAATCTGAGCCTTCGTGTTTGCTGCCGAAGTAGATCCGACCGACACTGCCATCTTCACCGAAACGGACACAGACCTCATCCGGATCGACCCACAACGTGAGGTCTGCCGGCAGGTTTGCCCTCAATTCATGCTCACTTAGCCCCGCCTCTTTACCCGCACCGGCGATAAGGGGGTCTACCTGACGCCGACTGACCCGTATACAGCGATACCCACTCCCACGTTCCGGTGCGTTTGGATGCCAGTGACCTCGGTAGTGGGCGCGTAAACGGTCGTCAAGCTTCCGTCGGAATGTGCTAACTTTGTCGCCGAATTCGGGTACCTTGACGCCACCGGTCTGAGTGCCCGCCTCGACCTGGTGACGAAGCAGGCCACAGATGAAATCGACTGCGCAGAGTACTTCCACTAACATGGTTAGGGCGGACGTTTTTCACAGCGATAATGTGTCGAGAAAACGAGTAATTGCTAAACCGTGTCGATATTTTTGTAAGTTTTTTTGCTGAATGGCTTAACCTGAAGCCCACCTTTTATAACGCCTACAACAACACAGACATTGCAAACTGATATAGAGAATACATTAAATGCATATATTAAATATATACCGTACTCCAAGCCTGACATATTTGCGAAATCAATCATAAGCAACTAACTTAAAGAGAATATTAGCACAGTGTATTTCTTTCGTTTTTAATTTAAACTCTAATCGGTGGCAGATACACAAACTATCTCGAGACAGTTGCGATAATACTAAATTTAGACACAACTGACAACCATTTTGTCTGTAAACACTGTGGGAAAAAATATGACGCCAGCTGACATAAAACCATTGTTCGCAAATTTGCATCAAACAGATGTGCCAAAAGCGGAGTTAAATCAGATACCGCTCATCCCAAAAAGCTGCACAGCCTACCGCCGTACGCAGCTTGATACAAAAACCAGAAGATCTTACCATTTTTGTTAATATTCCTCTACTATTTGTTGATTTTATAACAACATTCCTCATACTTCACTTCGATCTAAAATGGCCAAAGCGTCGGATCCGCCTTAAAGGTACGTGCGTGACGTCATTCGCTGGGGTCACGTGCACCGCACAGCCAATAGCGTGCGAGATGGGCTCTCATTAGCATATGACAGAAATACATGTTGTCCGTCCGTCATCGATTTTGCAATAAAAAGCCTACACTAAAAATTGACGGAAAATCAATCGAAATTTGAAAATGTTTCTAATTTATCCAGGTGTACGAAACATGAATTGGCTCTTGTGCCTACATTTTGTCAAAATCAGAGTGTAGTGTGAAGTAGGAATGCAATACAATATAAAATACAATGAACTGCATACATTATCTGACATTCTGTAATTTAGACTTTAGGCCTTAGCTTCGTATTAATGGTATTCGTTAGATTTTGTCTGTCTGCTGTGTGGTGGACGAATAGATTGTTAAGAATCAAGAAGCAAAATAAGCTAAATGATGCCTGTTCATGTCAGGTCACCGCTAGTACGTTCATGTATGTCAGACAGCACCTAAAATGACATTATTGTGTCATCTTGCTTCAGGATTTTCCTAAAACTTTATACTACGCATTTGCAGAATTTGGCAAACAAAAGCTAATCAACTTTAAAATACCATATCAAAGTATGGTGTTTCATCTGAACAGCTCTACTGCACTAAAATGATTTCCACATCCACCAAGAAACTTAAATCCACGAGACAAATGTCAAGTGTGGCAAATCTATATTGCACACAGCTGCCCAAAACAAACTGACCCTTCCATAGAGTTGCTATATCAACTTGCAGCTGGCGTGAAATACTATTACAAGTGATTCAAACACAGTGACAAACGCCAGAAACTACACAAGACACACTTTTATTGCAACACCAATACGTTAAATACAACTGGAGATAAGAAACATGAATCTTTGGCACGAGCACTGCACGATGTAGATGTTTTAGTCTGACGAGAAATGCACATCACAGGGCATTTATCACACAAATAACACAGACATGAATACTAATCCAACTGCGAGCACACTACAGAATTTCCTTACTTTTTTTATCTAAGACCGGCAACAAGCAGCATTACACACAGGGCCTACAACAACCGTTTATTAACAGTTTCAATTGCCAGGGCCGCAAAAAGACCCAAATCCTCAGGTTTTATGTCTAAATGTTGGAGAACACTCAAAGCTCTTTTTCTATCTAAAATGTTGCAAAGCAATAAAGACAATTCCAGAAAGAGAACAGTTGTCACAAATTACAGCACAAAGTTGAATAAAAAGCTAAAATTGGACTTGCAACTGACTTAACATAACCCAAACCTATTACAAGCCAGTTCTGCAGCCCTGTCAATATACATGTAACTCAAGTACGTAAGACTGTTTCAGTGAGCCATCTGATGCAGTCAGTTTTAACAGACGGGACATGTACACATTAAATCAAATAAATTTCTAGTACAGCTCCAAGAAATACTTTAACAAAATTAATTTTTTTTGCAGTTTGAATAAAGTGGCAAAACTGGACATTAACCCCATTTACTACAAGCACTGGAGCACTTATATAGATCATGTAATAGTTACCTCAACACAATTATGGCATTACCCTGCTGTAACTCACCATTCATAGAAATCAAAATCACAAAGATGGTACCAAAACTACTTCTGTGCTGTCAAGTGATGGTGACCGTGACCCTCGGTATATCAAAGTACATACAGTTAAAAACAGATCACATAATCTTGCCAGATGAGAATCACAATCAAAACAGTGAACACACTGTCCAAATCGATCAAGATGTGAAACGACTTGAAAATAACCGAGAATCACTCGCTGCCAACATCCTCCTCCATCTGCAAAACGATACACAAGTTAATCAAATCGATTAAACTACTAAATTAATGGCAAGCCACACATGACAACTCAGCTCTGATGAGTTCCATATACGCCTTCGCCTACAGGTGGGCATAGACATAACTAAACAGAAGTTGACGGAAAGCCGTAGATGAGTATGCCTCCGCCTGAGCTCACAGATTATGTTACCCATGCAGTGAAGGTTATCTGGGAGGTCCTGTTCTGGGAAAGGGGGCGTTTGTGTGTGGTCCTGCATAGGCATAAATATTCCTTGGGAGGGGCTACCCCAAAGGGGAGGGGGGCTCAGAAAAGGGAGGTTGTCTGACACCCGTACATAATTTTTTATATTACAAGCAGCCCATGGGCAGGGATGCTCAGCTGGCGTAAGTAGTTCACTGTGACTTAGTTTTTGGTTTGTGATCAGAGCTGGTCAGTATGTATCTGTCTGGAACATACAAGTGTCCAGCAGTTATGACTTTTGACATCCTGGTTAACAGACACACACACGGACACCCAGCGATACAACCTATATGGCAAGCTCAGCCTCGCTGTCGACATAAATTACAGGCAAATACATCAAGGAATATTCGATGAATAGTACCTTGGCTTTCTTGGGGCGACCACGACCAGCTGTAGCTTTCTGCAAATACACAACAGCAAAACACTCCAGTCTATATACAGCCACAGTAATGAGATAAATGTCAAGTATATATGGATAGAGGATTTTCACTCTCCGACAGGAACCAGATAGTGCTATACAACACTATGTGGTTCCGCTATACAACCGAACTTAACCGGATACCAAATATTGATGAAAGGACGGTAAGACACATTTAAGTTGAGTCGACTATACTGTCTGAGTGAGCACTCAGTAGTTCGAGGACAGTACTGGTTTGACTTGGACACCCAGACTGCTGCATAGGTGGAGTCGCAAGTTTCATGTTTGAGCTTGTTATGTCGTAGTTTGAAGCAAAGGAGTCAACTGAGCCGAAACCGGAAACAGATGCTGAAAGTGGCCGGAACCGGACACTACCGGATATCCGGTACAGCCCAAAAAATGTTGCTGAGAGAGTAGGATATGGTGAAAGTCGCAGTATGATGGACTTAGTTACATCAACGTGACACACAGGTAGCCATGTCACTAGCAAATGTTGTGCCAAAGCACCGTGTAGGGCGGCAAAAATGAATAATTTTTAAACTGACAATAAGCAAAAGTATATAAGTTAAAGTCACCACAGGTGCAGCATTTGTTGCCTTCTTTGGTCTTCCTCGTCCCTTCTTGACTGGTGACGCAGCCTGAACAAAAGCATGACATGATGTAAATGACAAAACACTGCTGGGCTGTGTCAAATGCATAGCGACGTATCAGATAGGGGTTTTCACTATCTGGCCGGTCGCATAGTGGAATCAGCTATCCGGCCGGACTGGATAATACCTGATACCAGATAGTGATGTAAGGACCATAAGACACACTGACACACGAGACACACTGACAATTGAGATAAGTCGTGTACACCGTCTGAGTGAGCACTCAGTAGTTTGGTGACAGTACTAGTTTGACTTGGACACCCAGACTGCTGTGTGGCTAGAGTCACAAGTTGAATGTCTCAGCTTGTGAGGTCTTGTTTCGAATCTACGGCATAGCAAGAGTCAACTGACTCTAATAAATAAGTAAAATTATCCGTTTTTTTGACTGTCAGGGGATGGAACCAGATAGTGAAGAGTGGCCAGATATCCCGCCCACCCTAACAAATGCCTGAGATGCAGTCTACTGCAAGTGATGTTCCTGTAGCGTGGTGTCTGCCTGCTAGTCTGTCATGACTTGAGTGAACTATTCCACGTTCTCATTATATCCAATACTGGCACTAACCCTACAACTGACCCAACGCTAACCCTGGCCAGACCCCAACCCTAAACTCCACAACAGTCCAGTCTCAGACATTGCCAGTCGTCAGCGACTACAGTCTACATGTCGTTGCCAGATGATGGTAGCATGCCATCAACCGGGTACGCCAGCATTCTCAGCTGTCTGGCATTCTCAGTCGCCGAACCCACTGTCTGGAACTTGCTTCCAGACCAACTCAGAGACTCCGCCTGCACTGAGTCTGCATTCCTGCAGTCAGTGAAGACATCCATCCACAACCACAATTAGTGTTTCAAGCACAAGAGAGGTGCAAACAATTATGCACAATATAGATCCACATTTTACTTAGAATGAAACTATCAAATTATAGCAACAGTCACCAGTATTCACCTCTGGTTCATCATCTTTGACTGGTTTCTCCTCATCCTTGGATGGCTTGTTCTTCTTTGTCTTCTTCTCAGCTGGTGCCGAATCTTTCTCCGCCAGACTCGACTCCGCAGCCTGCCAGCAACAAAACATGATGCGTTGATTGGTTTGGCATCGACTTTAAAACCAAAACTGAACCCTGGTTTTAGTACACTGTACATTGCTTTTGTCTTGTAAGACCTGTTTTTGTTCATTACTCCGTTACCCAAAGATATTGTGATTCAGACGAAAAGTATACCCACACCCCCAACCTACCTTTAATTGCCATCAACTACCACGAAGCAAAATTCTTAAGTGGTGACACGGCATTAATGCCAATGAGGTGGTTGATATAAAATAAAAACATGTTCATCTTTACCCGGGCTTCGTTGTCCTTGGCTGGTCTGCCCTTCTTGGCTTTCTTCACAGCCGGTGCCGTCTGAGGCTGGCTAGACTCCTCAGCCTAAGCACAAACACAACTCTCACGGGTCAATGGTCCAGCTGAGGCCTCTGTTCTACGTTACGTCATTCGTGTGTCCCAAGCAAAATGCTTAATCAGTGAAATGAATTCTTAATTCACGTTGGCAGCAAGCACGCGATAAGTAAATGTTGCAAAGTGGCCGAAGTAATTTGGGATAGGGATTAGGGACCCATATCTAATACGAACTTTCCCACATCCTCGAGTCTCCACTCTAAAAAGGATGTTGATTCGTGCCATGTGCTCAGTGAAGCCACATGACTGACAGTCAATAAAACGGATAATTTTACTTACTTATTACTTTGTTGGTTACTTGTTAGTCCTTGGATTCGAACCAGGACATCACAAGATCATAAAACACGAAACTTGTGACTCCACCTACGCTGCCGTCTGGGTGTCCAAGTCAAACTAGTACAGCCCCCGAACTACTGAGTGCTCACTCAAAAGACGGTGTAGTCGACTCAACTCAATAGTCAATGTGTCTTACGGTCCTTACGTCAATATCCACTCCAGTATCTGGTAAATTCAGGTTCCTGTCGGATAGCAGATTCAACTATCTGGCCACTATCTGGTTTAGGTCAGATAGTAAAATGTGATTAAGAACTCTCCGACGTTTTAAGAAAAAATGCCAGAAAACCGCAAGTGGGTAAAATTTCTCGACTCACACTGTAGTTGCTTGCAAAGCTCAGCTGTACCTGAGAACTTGTCGGAGTTTTTGTCTTCGATGACTTCGATGTCTTGGCAGGTTTTGTAGTTGTACCGGTAACATCACCAGCACTATTCTGTTTACACACACAGGACATGTTCAATATACACATATTTTACAAAGGCATAATTGAGTTCTTGGGAAATCATCAGCACGACAAGATGTCCTGATTTCACTGTGCCTAAAGGCTTCCTCGTTCATTAGTCAAAAAACAGTCATTTAATTAACCAAACCACATCTACCTACACTGGGCTCTACAGAAAGAAAACCAGCACAATGTACCAAAGCCACCCTGGTCCACAAGTTTATAGCCTTACATGTCGACCGACATAATTTGCAAGTTTGATGGGAAAAAGGTAAAATGCAGGTCTGCGAGTGTGACATGGGTAAAATGTGGCGCATAGTGTGGGCATCGCCGTGCGTGGGATGGGTAGACTGTGGGCAGTCAAAACGCGGCAGGCCTATGCTGAAGTATTATGAAATCATTAAATGAATGGACAAGATGGCTAAGCCTACGTTACTGCACATTTATTTTTAATGTCAAATTTTTTTTGTTGTGTTCTGCGACTTTGGTTACTTTTGCATTCTTTTTGTGCATTTCATATTTTCTGCTTTAGAATACTTACCTCTTTAGACTTTTTTTCTACTGTGGGCTTTTACTTTGGTTATTAAACTCAGGGCTGGCAAATACGTACAACTTGTCTTAATGAAATTATTCCATATAGGCCTATACTGTCTATAATACAAAGTTAAAAAAGCTGCTGTAAACTATGTTAATCAATATAGACAGCAGACAGCATAATGACAAAAATGTTTATCATCTAAAACATAAAAACCATTACCACATTACGCATTGTAATTCAGTCAAAAATGTATAAAACATATCTACAATACAGAACAGTAAGTATTTCAGTGCATAGCCTACACTGTACATTACTAAAAAATGCACCAACTATACCCTGTCTGTGGCAAAAAGTTGAAACTAAGCCTACACGTCCAATTAACACAATTCCAGTCATTCACACAGAGAGCAACAAATGGCTC
>Ga0126335_1002803_pt1 | contig 10600 bp, 6 predicted proteins | sample OlaspJWI45metaG_FD_108409 | JGI IMG/M metagenome (GOLD analysis project Ga0126335, IMG submission 108409) | Marine gutless worms symbiont microbial communities from Oahu, Hawaii - Olavius sp. 1 OAHU.JWI-45 metaG | ecosystem: Host-associated > Annelida > Digestive system > Unclassified | place... | reverse complement strand
GGGAGAGATGGCTGGGTTGGCCTAGGACCATAAGACTGCACAACCGTTAAGATAAAATTAGGAGACCGAGACATATGTTTCGAGTTTTTCCACAGTGCAGACTAAGCCTGCATTAACTAGAGTTACATGTTACTGACATTACTGTGAACAAACGGTAGCCTACGGCATGCAGTTCACTGAGGTTCACGGATGGCGAAATCAGCTGGCTGGGTGTCTAAATGGCTGCTTGTTTTTTTATCTCCAAACGATGTCTCAAGACTGAGAAGGCCTAAGAACGTCAAATTTGGCACAAAGGCGGCGTTTATAGCACGAGGATGATGAGCGCACTTAGATTTTTGGAAAAAGTTTCTTAATTGTGGCAAAATTTGTACACAAACGTGAAAAATGGACAAAAACGCCATTCTTTCTACTTTAATCGCCATAGGTCAGCGGAGCAATGCTGCACTAGAGCGCAGCGAGCTATACTTACTGACATGACGTCACTGACCTAAATATGTTAATTACGCTCTTTTGTTGAGCGGAAAACGCGGAGCACTGAGGACCCTGTGACGTTAGTCATCTTACTCGTTGTGTTACATACAGCAGTTTATGAAGCAATGACTGAGAATAGTTCAACCGCTTTGCAAGTGCCTGCTGCAATCACAACAGCGGGAACTGGCATTCCGCCATTTACAGATGGAACTAGCAATGCGTCATCGTCTTTAAGTATCACATTTCGTTTTGAGTACGCTGTAATATTTATCGGAGTTGTCGGACTGGCTGGAAACGCTCTCATACTGTACGCCCTGGTGGCTTCTAAACAACACAAGAAGCACACGCTGATTGTCAACCAGAATGCACTTGATCTTTTCAGCAGTTTTTTTCTCGTCGTGGCATACGTGGTGCAAATTAGCAATATCTCTTTGTCCAGTGTCACGGGTTATTGGCTGTGCATAACGCTACTCAGTGGAAATGCCTACTGGAGCGGAGTTAACGCTTCAGCGGTCAACCTTGCCATTATCACCATTGATCGCTATCTGAAAATCGTCTATCCTAATTGGAGTAAAAGATGGCTCCGCCGTTCTTTGGTCATATACTCGGCAGTGGTGTTATCGTGGTTCGTAGGAATTGTATACAACACGATACTCGTGTTCTGTACGTCAGCAGTAATGGACGGCGTGTGTTACGGTTATACATTGTTTGACCACTACGTAGATAAGGTGGCTTCATTTGTCTTTTATATCATGTTCTTTTACGTCGTAATACTTGCCATTTTTATCTTCTGCTACTGGCGTATTCTGGTCGCAATCCGTCGTCAGGCAAGAGTAATGGCCAGCCACAACACCACCGGATCAAATGCCGCTCAGATAAAGTCACAGCAGATTCAGTTGATCGTGCTTAAGACGATGATCTTTGTCAGCGCTTTTTATGCCATTGCATATCTACCAAGCAATATTCACTATTTTCTTTTATCCACGCAGATAGCTCCATACCTAACATTCCAGGATAACGGTTATTACGTGACAGAGTTCATAGCATTCTTCTACACCTGCAGCAACCCGTTCATTTATGCCACCAAGTTTGACCCTGTTAAACAGATCCTGAGAAAGATGATTTCGTGCAAAAAGACCGAACAGTTGTCTTCTGGAGATTGCTGAAAATCACACTAGTGACAAACGCAATTGTCAGAGACGTATCTGATATGAACAGAACGTGCAAAACGAGAGCATCGGGAAGTTAATGCACATTACTTTTAACAATTAATGACCTTGAGTAGTGACTGAACATTGTTCTTATTAGCAGTCGTTGTTGTTGACTAATTTCATTTGTACGTGTAGAGAGTGACACAAACATGATTGACAGCGTGAATATTCTAAATAAGATAACAGTAATTAGCGTAGATTTTAATATTGTAAATAACACTGCAGTGGTTGTTTATGTTGCTTTAGCTTACTTGCGTAGTAGTATGCGTAAATACAGACGTGATTTTTATGACAATTTATTACTTCGATCGCTATACAGCGAGTGCGGAAATGCGGCCGGTTGTTGTAAGAAAATTAGTAACTTCAGCTGTGAAACATAAGGCTTCCGCTCCCTTGCTGTTTATAGATACTTCTCGACCTTGGTGTAGTTGTAGCTTAGTTTGGTGTTCTTTCCTGTTTTTCATTTCTGACGCATATGCCGACGGGCGGCCAACATGTATCGCATTCATCATGTACAATATTGAACAGCAACTCTAAAGTCTCACGGTCCAGCCTTGTGAGTAGCTCAGTATAATCTAAGCGATTAAACCCATACAACATTTTCTCTCTAAATTTATGACCATCTACTGAACCTAGAGTTATAATTCTTACTTTTTCAACTGTGACGCACAGCTCACGCATTTCTAAGCATTGCGAAGCAAAATACTATTGCAAATAATGTAAGTATTTTCTGTTTGTGGCATCAAATTGGCGAACTGCACATTTATTAACAGTAAAAGTGCTTTGAAAAGCCGACAGTAGCTAAGTAGAACTTAGTTAACAATAAACATTTAAAAATAACGTAATAATGCCTTCTTCTTGCGTGCACTTGCGAGTATATAGTGCTTGTGTTAGTAAGTCAACAGGTACCGGAGGTGGCTTCAGCCCAAATACCGTGGAAAATAGAGTGACCTCTAACGAAACGAAACAGCTTTTTCTCTCTCTAAATTTATGACCATCTACTTAACCTAGAGTTGTAATTCTTACATTTTGTACTGCGCCTCTGGAACTAACTTGTTATGAAGTGCCACGTAATCCGGCATTCACATACCATATTAACATTCACATTTTGAGATTTTTTTGCAGTTTCCCGACGACCACAGATCTATGTTCTTACAGCTAGGCGTATACACGTAACGTATCAATACCAATGTACTCGATGTTAGATGCGAGAAATTTCGGAGTACAAATCAAAGACGATCATGAAACGATAGGATTATGCACAGGTCCACGAATTACTCATACGTGCATGTGATATCGTAGCCCTAGGTATTAGAATGCCGATAACGTCAACACGTGGTAGACTGTTGCTCTTAAACACTGTCCGAGCACTCGCCAACACGGAAGATATTTTCATATTCTGGATTTCTGGATGTTCTAAGTGCTAAAATATAAATCAAATACACATTATAAGAATCATTTGATACTTAAGTCACAGAGCAGCAAAAGTGGTACGATAATATTATCAGCATTACAGCATTGGCGTCATCACCAAAACGATGATTAGATTTACGCGTATATGCATATGTTTACAAATATTTTTTCATAAAAGTATACTTTGAAATTTAAGATTTAAGGAAATTGGCGGCATGGAACCGTTTTCCAAGTCGTTTAAAAACAAACCTTGTAAAATATAGCCACATCTTACAAAAATTAAACAAATATTAAAACGTAAATACATAACAAATTAAAAGTAAACTCAATTTAAAAAATGAAAAAGAACAAATTAATTATTTTTTTACCACAGAACAAAATGTCATTAGTCAAAAGTATACCGCAGTAATGTTTGTTATCTTCGTCGGTGTCATTTTTTCTGCAAAAACATAATATAACGTAAAGTATAGTTTATAAATTTAATCTAAACCAAAGACATGTAAAAGGATACTGCTCTTTCTGTCTGGCAAATACATAAATTATAACAAGCATCAAAGACATGAGAAGACGTCAGATATAGCTTTTTATTGAAGTACTCGCTCCATTTTACAGGCATAAAATTGCAGAAGATTAGTCTACATACAGAATACAGAAAGTAAACTTTATGTATATTCGACAGTGTGTTTTATGGTCAACAATTTTGGCTATGACCGAACTTGTTGATAAATAAATCAAATCAAACTCCACGGCTTGAAGATCGCGAAATCACACCACGGGCGCCTTTCAAATAATGTTAAACTTTAGTATATCCATAAGCTATTTCTAGAAAAACACTAAATAATTGCAAATATTCATAAAAGTCAACAAAATAGATTTAACCTGTCTTCGAAGAAAGCTTGAAGTTATTAATTAAAAACCAGGTAGATGAATAACAGTATAAAAGACTAATTTTCGACAATGTCGATGAGTGTTGTTTAAAATAAGCTATGTTAATTTTTTTATGATTTTGCAGTTTCAGAGTTTAAATGCCGTTCACGTCCGTAAAACCTCACTATTATTTGATTTATGCATCTTACTCACACAGTGATGGTACGTGGAACTTCGTAATCATTATTCTGATTCGATGACATCAAATCGCGTGATGTGGCGTCGCCATTTCCAGCTCGTGTCGCTTGACTGCTTTCTCCCAGTTCTCGTGATGATACTAATTAAGAGAAATACAGACACAGTATGTTGTTTTATTGACAGTAAGTAGTGTGTTCAAAGTTTAGTCGCAGGAATATACATGTAGATTTATCACTTCCTAGTTGCAGGGATATACATGTAGATTTATCACTTCCTAGTTGCAGGGATATACATGTAGATTTATCACTTCTTAGTTGTTAGATGGATGATGGAGGTAAACACGTACTGAAGGGCCACAAGTAAAAGTTGAAGATGAACAGAAGAAAACTGCAACTGTTAAAGTGTTTATTAAAGCAGAGGGTGATCAAATTATGGAATAAACTTCCAGCATACGTTGTTGATGCTTCTTTAGTCAACTCGTTTAAGACGAGATTGGATGATTGTTTAACAGCTGTGGAAATTTAAGCTTATCTTCTATTCACGAAATTACAAATTATTAGTTACAATTTAATTAACCATATGCTAACTGCACGTGTTATATTTGAATGCTAACGTTACTAAACGCTAACCAGACTGGAAGTGCTTATTACTATTCCGTTATTATTACGACTAGTATTTAGTTATGCAATAGTTATCATCGCATCTGATACTCACCTTCACCTGAAAACTCGATTTCGCTCTCACTAAAAAACAAAACATTTATCCGCACTGCAAAAATGTTAACAGATAATCGAGTTAGTTTTGATAATGAATGTGTGCGTGTTACAAAAGGCAGCATTTACCAAATTTGACACGCTATCAGCTACGCAACTAACACGATCCATCAATAATTTATTTTGCACGAATTACTTGCAGACTTGTGCTAAATTTCAGCTTACTTTATTTATTAGAAAAGTTTAGATTATGCATAAAGTAAACAAAAATTAACGAATGTCGTCAAAATAATTATAATTGTTATGAAGAAAACATCTTAACTTTTACCAGTAATAGGCCCTATTGAACACCACAACACTGCAGTGAGTCATAAAAACATGCTACTTTTATTTTGACTATATGTTAAATGCTAACCGACCCGCAAATTTTTTTCATTACTAAACATCGCATAAAGTTTACAAGAAAACGCAAATAACAACTTCTACTTGACTTTAAATATGTTGACGCACTCCTTTGGTAAAGTTAGAAATCCTGATTTTCCGCTAATACAGACAAAACTGTAAATCGAAGGCATGGATTTTTAGATACACTCATTTTTTCAGCAGAGATAAATAATTAGAAAACATAGGCACTCAACAACAATCTCAAACTAAACCACTCTAAGTCACTGGAAATAATTTTTGTCAAGAAGCAGGCCTAGAAGCTTTGCGACAGTACCACAATCAACGGTTTTAAGTTTCACTCGAGTAGAGAAAATTCAGGTGCTCAGGCTGACAATCAGTCGGAAATTTTCGGTGTCACAGCCCGTCAATGACCTTTTAGCCGGATGCTCACAGTCACTGTTTGCTCTACGAATTTTTCGTCAACGTGGTCTACCGGCCGACACCCTGCAAGTGGTATTCCAGGCTATAGTTAGCAACAAGCTGAGCTATGGCTCTCCTGCCTGGTGGGGATTCTCTCCCGCCGATCACCAAAGTCGCCTGGAAACATTCTTGCAGCGATCAGTTAAATTCGGCCATCGTACCACGACATTCCCCAGCATCTGTGACGACGCTGATAAGCGACGCTTCACTCGAATCGCACACAACACACGTCATCTCCAACATCAACTTCTCCTACCACGGCGCAATAGTCAGAACGGTACAGGATTCGTTCGGAACTGAGTTTTCTGCTTTACGTGCTTTACAGCGTTTTTTTGTTGCGGCCACTTTTCCTTTCACCATTCGCTCATTGCGATTCCGGCGGACAGGACAACATGCCTTTTTCAGGGCCATAGCTTTCAGTTGCTGGAGCCAGTTCTAGTAAAGTTGAAGTACCTTCGGCCTACGCGGTCAAGGTACTTATACAGCTTAAAGAGACGTCTCCAGACGAGTTCCAGACACTTGTCATAAGTGCGACGGGCACAACAACAGCGAGCACAAAGACGACCACGGAGCACACCGATAAGGAGGGGGAGCCATCAGACGGCGAGATGAAGACGGAGACATTGTCGAACAACTGTACACTACAAAGAGTAACATCGGTAATGGTAATGAAAGTGTAAGTGACAGTATAAACGGCACTAATGCTGTGGACATAGACGATCGGAATTTGAAGTGCAGAAAGGAAAGGATAACAGTAAAAGGCGGGTCAGGAATGATTCTTCTAACTCAAGTGAGTCAAGTTCAAGTCGGCGGAATAATGCCAAAAAATCTAAGATAGACGCAAAGACAGACACAAATGTAATGATGTATATGAAAGGCGTTGCTTTTGATTTGGCGAAAAAGGCAAATCAGCCGTAAACTCGGCAACATTAAAAGTGGGTGAAGTAAAGCTGATTAAAGATAGCGTAATGGTGACCTGTCACAACCTTAAGCAAACAACAGTGCTACTAGGTAGTACAGACTGGTCTGGTAAGGTGATCAAGGTCACGGAGCCTTGGGGAGGACCCCAACAGTAAATGAATCTGTGAAGCTCAGCTCTCTCCTCAAGAGAAAAGTCATTTTCGGTTATCGCGAAGATCTCCCTGAGCAGGAGCTGGATGCTGAGCTTAAGGTAGAGAATGTGGGCTACCTTACGTCTACTATTAGGACTGAAAGTATAGAACGCACTGGCACCGTTGTAATCATCTTCAATGATGCGGTTCCTGAGAATATTCAGATAGGCTTCCTTCGCTTTAAGGTTAAGTCACAGCCAATAAGATGTGTGAGATGTTAGGGCTTTGGTCATATTGCAGCTCACGGTAAGAGAGAGGAAAAGTGTGTTAGATGCAGAAAGAGCCACTCCACACAAAACTGTCGGATTAAGAATGATATCTCACAGGCAATATGTGTAAACTGTAAAGGTCGCCACTCTGCAGCGTTTAAGCGGTGTGTAAAATACCAACAAGTAAGCCAGGCTCTAAAAGTGTCTGTGCAGTCAATAATCTCATATCGAGATGCTTTGACAGGGGTAACGTCTGGTGTGGGTGTATCACAACACACACGTGGAGCAGCGAGAGTAGACGGACAAGTCGAGATCAGATCGACACAAAGCCAGTAATGGAATGCATAAAAATAAAACACTGGATAACTGCATCAATTATAAGCGTTCAAAAGGCAAAGCTCAGCATGTCATCAAGTCTTCATTAGCATTAGCAAAAATAGAAAGCGACAGCAGTTCAGTTCACATATACACCGATGCATCAAAAACACAAGATAACAAAACTTCCGCAGTATTTTATATTCCTGACTTAAACGTTGAGCATGGTTCAAGAACCACTGATCACATATCAATCTTTGCAGCAGAACTATAAAACTAGCGCTTCGTTGGGCCATTGATAACATAAACCACCTTTAGTGATTCATACAGCAATCCTCAACTTCCGTGCATGGCGTCATCCGATTAGTGATGATGGTCTGCAGTAACGAGGGAACATTAACATAGCTGCTGTAGTTACTATAGTACAGCGCAATACTCTTGTTGCGCGATGTTCTAGCCAGCTTATAGGTTGAGCAGATTGGGTTTTTGTCACACTGGGACACTTACGCTGTGCGTAGCCTAGAGGCGGTTGCCTACAGTTCACACTGTAACACGGTGGAGTGGTTCTGGTGGGATTAAAGCCTATCTCAGTGGCCAACTGGCTTCCTTCGGTGTTTTGACGCTGTTGGTTGGGTCATCTGACCTGTAAATATCGTCCCCGAAATGACCTGTAAAGTGTCGAGTGAGACGTTAAGCCTCTACTCACTCACAATTCATACAGTACTTTACAAGCAATAACATCCGGTAATAGTAACTGCAGATTTAATCTACTCATGAAAGTAGAGGGGTTAGTCAACAAACATAATAGTCAAACGAAATGAATCAGCTTATAGACTAGCAAATCTTGCTAAAGCAAGATATAGACATGGAACTAAAACTCTTTGAGGCATACTCTCTAGTTGATAAGTATATAATAAATAAATGGCAGAAAATCTGGGCTAGGCTACGGCCAGGTAAATGTCAGTTAAATGCCTATCTCCATCAAATAGGTAAACATGCAGACGGCCGCTGTGTAACTTGTGGTAGACCGGAAACAGTGTCACATTTCCTCATAGAATGTCCAATTAATCTGGTATGTTTAGCTGTTCTCGCAACCTGCAGTAAATTAAATCTAAATCTTACATTAGATATCATACTGTTAGATAGTCGGTTGCATAATGTTACAATCTCTTCACCGTAGTCATTACTCGTTTCGGCAACGGATACGTGACTTTAGCCTTCGTGATCGCACGTCTGAACTACTGTAAAAGACAAAAACTTTTCAAGGAGAATGTTATACAAAGACGCGTACGGCTATAGCCAGTAGTTAACATTGACTCACTCCGGTTCTTATTCCAAACCTTTTGGCTGCAAGAACCCACTAAACGATGATGATGATGATGAATTCATACGAGTATTATTGTTTTAGCCTATCTACCGTGTAAACTATTGTGTTCTATTTTTCTGAACTTTCTGTGCGGTTGCGGTTTGACAACCTGTTAATAAGGTATTGATTGATTGATTGATTACTGCATTTTGCTTTCATATTAATTTAGTTTTGGGCTTTTGTTAAATATTGCTTGAATCGGTAAAGGCTTTCTGTAATCAGGCCTAAATAATGGTAGTGCTCGTGCACCTTGAGCACAGATTACTGTTCGACTTCTCGTGCAGACAACATCTTTTTCTTTTTATCAAATCTCTGGCCGCCGAATAGTCCAAGCCTTAATATGGTAATCTCTACAGAGTGTCGTCCAGCAGCGAGTCTTTTCAGTCGAGGATGCATAACATTGACGAACTAAAGCAGAGGAGGCTGAATGGTTGGCGCGGCACCACACAGGACCCAGAGCATCAGCGACGATGCATTTGACGAGTGGCGTTGACGCCCTCAAGCATGTGCACGAGCACAAAGTTAGAGCCAAAATAAAAGTGGCACGTTTTTATAGCCCACGCCATACATCTGATGATAGATTTTCAACATCTGTGCTGCTTAAGTAATAATAACTTCAGGTTTTTGCCATTTTACCGGTTAATTTCTGTAACTATTAACAATTGTTTAAATTTTATTTTTTTTCTCGATTTGCTCGGATTATATATGTATATGTATCTTACTCACTCAGCCGAATCTTGGATAAGATCGTAGACATTGTTTTCCGTTACAGTTTCCGTAGTCGGACTTACGTCTTCCCGTCTCTGTGATGCGTCTAAAATGCAAACAAACTTGTCGTTTTACAGGCAGCAAATGATGCACGCATTGTACAACAGTGTGACAAGTCAATCTGTCTTTAAGCTGCTCTGCGTTTGTGACTTCTGGGCGCGCTTAAACGGTGACAGTGGTTCACGTTTCATTTTGTAATTTCTATATGCAACAGATGTTGATGCGTGAGAATAGCACAATATGGTGCTGCAGTGTTCATATCCGTACAAGGTAGGCCTACAAAGTAGAGGCTGCAGAAAACTAAAGCGTCTTCCGAAAAACCTTTGTTCACTCATCACGCTCATTATTTTGAGTACTTATGCTTGTGCTCTGTCTCAACGTTATAGTGCATCGGTTCAAGAATGCTACGAGTCTATTATAACTGACCTACATTTGTCTAACCCACAAATATTAGCCGATGGCAGATATCATAAAATTGACTTACCTGCAACTGAAGACATCGCAAAACTGCTTCTAAAACAATAAACAGTCAACATTTAAAATTAAACCACTCAAGTTACGTGTAACCTAAATCGTGTATAGTTGTTACTATACGTAGATGATAGGTATGTTAAATGTTATTAAATTAGACTTTGATTATATGCGTTTTTGAATCAATAATGTATTCGGCGCGATTAAGGCCTACTTGCTGGTTTGTAACGAAATCATTCTCATAATAATTGTAATGTCAACCACTTGTTAAATTTTGCTTTAGTAAGACAGCATTGTTTATTTGACAAACCGTGAAACACGAACAGTGACCGTCGTTGATGGAACCCTTAAACACTTGTGGCAACTTTGTACAATGGAGGCAAAACAGCGGCGACAATTTCATAACAAAAAATAAAACATGTTATTAAGAAAAATGCAATAAATAAGCTATATGTATTTTCTTTCATTTCCAAACTCACCTCACTGCTGACTGATGATTGTCTGCAAGCTGTGTGGCATCATTGTTTGGCCTCGGTCTTCCTACAACTCATGGTATAGACACGAAAAAGTAATAGCAATAGGACCAAACTGTGTTGCCTCGTTCACGGGGATACATACAGAT
>Ga0126335_1002802_pt1 | contig 10602 bp, 5 predicted proteins | sample OlaspJWI45metaG_FD_108409 | JGI IMG/M metagenome (GOLD analysis project Ga0126335, IMG submission 108409) | Marine gutless worms symbiont microbial communities from Oahu, Hawaii - Olavius sp. 1 OAHU.JWI-45 metaG | ecosystem: Host-associated > Annelida > Digestive system > Unclassified | place... | reverse complement strand
GAATACTCTTCATATTACTTATATTGGGGGAAATTTGTTGATATTCCAGATTTGCGTTTGGGACCCCAAGATTGGCGTTTGGGACCCCCAGGGGGTCCCGGGACCCCAGGTTAAGAACCACTGATATACAGTATTTTCAACATGATAGAAGGCACGTCATCATCACCAACATTGGAACATCCGCTAATTCAACCAGTGGCGAAGGAAATTTAGTCATGCGAAGATAAAGCTATTAACAGCAGGCTCGTAGAAAGGCTTGATGCAGCAAGATAAACGTACAAGAGTTCAGCTGTCGCCGAGATGGCGCACGTCGTCTTGGTTAATTCCGATCACGGCCATAGTCGAAAACCCCATCCTAGACGTAAACACTGTGGATTTATATGTTACTACGACGTTATGGTGCCCTAGTCTGAACCCAGTACTGCGACGTTATGATACCCAGCCATTGAATCTAAAGTGAGACGTTGTGGTACCCTTGCGGGAATTCAATTCATAGTTGATAACGTCCCACTATTGGGTTTAGCCTAGGGTACCATAACGTCATACTCGGTACCACAACAATCCTCCAGCATCAACGCATCGTGTGATGTAAACCATATCTGGATATCTTAAACCGTTTAGGCGTGGATCACTAGTGTGACGGACAAACAGGCAGACAGACAGCCAGACGGAATTGCGATAGCAATAGCGGCGTTTAGCACATAGGGTATCATTCCACTAGAGCTAGCAAGTCCACGACAAATCGCGAACCTGCTCGCGACAAGTCCGCGACCAGCTGGCTCTCGCTGCTTTAGTTCGTTGTAGAGCTGGGCTGATATCGCTTTTGAAGATATCGATATTCACCAATATTTTTGACTCTAAAATACCGGCGATATCGATATCGATTTCATTTACTGCAGAGCTCTTTGGACTCCTCATACTCCGGAAAGCTCAAAAATGCCTAACGTCTTTCGCTTTCGACTTCGGAGATTCAACGACATCCACGCTGTAGACTCTCAGTCTTAGTACTGGGCAACTCTGCCGTTTTTACATTGTCGTGAACATTATATGACGGCAGTGTCAAATTAAACGTCAACTTCCGGTTTGGACCAGCAGACAGTGACGATGTATCACGTTGCAAAATGTGATATTTAATTTTGCTCATAATTGTTCCATTCTATTGTACCCGTTATAAACTTCCGGAACTTCGAAGTTCGAAAAGTTCCGTGAAGTTCAATAAAAAAAGTCGTTATCTGACGTCATCGTGCGAGTCTATGGAGTGCATCGCCTTGAAGTTACAATAACCATATCTTTCTGCTGAGTGTAACAGTACACGGCAGCAAAATACTTGCTGTGGTGGAATTTAGACTTGTAACTTAATAGGCCAAAAAGTCCTTAAAAACGTAAAATTCCGTAACAATTTAAAGGTCCATAATTACATAAAGTTTTGTAACTTTTCCCCAATCGGAAAGTTCGTATGGAACAACTACGATTTTGCTCACAGAAGTATCTCTGTCGTAAAACAGTCAAAAAGTATAACAAAATATGCTTATATATACATCTTTATTCACCATAAAATGGTAGGTAAACACATAAGAAACGAAAGCAACAAACGGTAATGACCGAACACAACAGTAAACTTAACTAATTTACGCAGGCAAAAAATTACTGGTATTTCAGTTGCCGCTGGCACCGATATGATATTGTAATCACGAAAAAACGATATCTAAAACGCCGATTACGATACGATACTGATAATATCGATATCGGCGATATTTAATTTGATATGTCAACCCAGCTCTAGCTAGCAGGTCGCTAACTCGTCCGCGGCAGTCGCGGACAAGTTGGCGACTTGCTAGCTCTAGTGGAATGATACCCTAAGCCCGGTAGCGGAGTCATTGCCATTGTACGCAATCTCAACCGCAGAAGATTTGCTTCTATTGACTTTGTAGGATGAAAACCTGCATGGAATCTCCTATGCTGTTACGACTGCAACCCAAGATGCGGCATAGGCCTACGTGTAGTGTCCGTGCTCTGGGCTGTTCGTAATTTAGTAAATTATTTAACATTTTAATATAGTTGTCAGGCTCGACTTGTATCAGCGATTCCAACGACTCGGCATTTCGATTCTCGAATAACTACTTGGCTAACCTGAAGCGCGAAGGAAAAAAACCACAACAGCGGACCTAGTGTATTGCAACCTTGAGCCCAGTCATTGTATCGGCAAACAGCAGACTTGAACCTTAGTAGAGCGTCGCTGCATCGTTCGACAGTGGAAGATACCGTAATAAGTTAGCGAGTATGCTCGATATAATGTACATAAAAATGATAAGATACGGCCCAATTTGAGTTAGACCTACATGTACGTTATGTCTTGCCTATACCTAATTAAACACGTGCCTATAGCCTACATGGAGCATAGTCGTATATGTGAAAATCAGATGTTTTTTTTATCAAAACGCGTATTTCATTTATTCGTACGCATGTAAATAATGCGCGTTCAGCGATATCTCAGCTCGGATGTGGGCTGATCTTTGCCCCCGATGAGATGAGAATGATACGATAGACGCAAAAAATGACCAATGCCAAAATGACCTGCACTTCCGTCTACCCGTATACTTCTTATCTCCAACCATCCACCTCACGTTCACGCTGATCAACGCGAAACACAGAATCGTGTCCTGCAGGGCTGCTGAGAACATTGGATACCTTAACTTTACCCCTATTCGCGGACGCTAACGTACGCATATATGCAATATATTCTATACGTAGAAGGCAGTTTGTAATTTGTTTTTCATCTTTTACGACAAAATCAGTAATGATAGCATGATAGCATTTTGGTTTCAGTCATAGGTCTACTGTTTTTGATAAACATTAATTATTAATTATTAGTCTGCATCGAATGCATGAAGTGCGGACTATTGCGACGGATTTTCCCGGCGTCTGTAAGTCTGTCAATATGTCAGGCAGTTTGTATGTCACTCGGCTTCTCTGTGCAAAAACGGCTGAACGCATCAAGATCCTGTTTGGGGTGAAGACTCTTGGGGTGCTAAGGAACATTGTATTAGATGGGGGTCTCGATTGCCCAACGGCGAAGGGGAATTATTGGTACTGGCCTTTATAACATGACTGTATTTCTATAGTGGTCTTGTATTGCTGTCATGTTTGCCTGCCCTTTGAAGGCTTTGAGGCAAAGTGGACTACAAATAGAGTCCTATACACTCGAATGGCCGCGCGGCGTCACATGATCGTAAGCATGACTGTAAGCACGTGCTTAGCCGACAATGCAGTTGGGTCTAGCAAGTACGCCTATCAGACGGACCATTCAGGCCACTATTCGCATTGCCCGCCCACCCGCTCGCACGGGTCAGTCGAGCTATCGCATGGCTTACCTTTGATCGGGTCGCTGAGCAAAGTTTTCTCCCAAGCATGCTCGATTTAACTGCATGTAGTGCAATTCAGTTTGCAGTCGGCAATAGGACATCTGTCTGCGGTAGTTTGATACGGCAGAATTTTAATAAGCTTTACTAAGTGTCTGCAGCGCAGGTGGGTAACATGTATACAGCGTATAGGAATAGTTGTTAAGTTCAACAAGTACTTAACTGACGCATGCGGCTGCATAACCTCACTTGATCACTTGAAAAGTAGCATTAAGCTCTACACAGTTTGTACTCCTTCGTCCTTTTGTCCGGACTCTCTATGATCGCGGTTTAGCCTCATTTCATATGAAATCAAAGTGAGTCGTTCTGTGACATGTTGTTTACATGTCATCTGCAAACAACATAAACAGTGGTATTCATTCTACAATCTTGACATACATAGGCCTACACTACGAGATGCCATCAGTAGGCTGACAGACGCAACTTGTAGGCCTATACAGCAGCTAGCCAAGCGAGTGCGGGTCTAGAATCTGCACACTTTAGCTTCCGGCGCGTGATCTGCCCCAGGGCCCAGAGCATACATTAGCAGATCCATACGTAGGCCTACTGTCTGATCTATAGCCATATATTTGTCCAAAACTGCAAAGTGTTACAATGTTTTGTTAATATTAAAGACCATAGGGCTAATTTTAGCCGTACCGTACACTATTTTACACTTTAACTTTTACATATTTGTGGCAGACTTCCGACTTTATGAAAGAAATACCCTCCCGGGCTGGATCAGTCCTGCAATTAACAGTGTAAAACGCCAATTAGTATTGGAAAAAATTCAAATCGCTTGTAGTATGTTAATATAAGCTACACGTAAGCTGCACTGTTGTGACTGGATGCAGTTGAACTGACGGTATATACAAGACAACGACAACGACGATGGATTACGAGCTGAAGTCTGTGTTAATCAGTGATGACGTCGATCAGCAGTGTATCGATCTGTTGTCTTCGAATGGCATCCAAGTCGTCAAGAACACCAAACTGACCAAAGACCAACTTAAAGTAGAAATAGCGGTAATTCGAACTTGAAAAAGTACAATAATAGCTCTCATGGTGAAAGGTCAAGGTCAAATGTTACGAACTTCGAACATTAGAGCGTTCAATAAGCAGCCAATAAGTCATAATGGCAGTTAATATATTCCTATGTCGTCTTCACTTTAGATGCTTCTTATTATTTCCCTGATTCGAAGACCTCTTCTTTCCGTGTGTTAAGAGATAAAGATTGGTTTACTACACTCAGAAAAATTTCAAAGCCGGCAATTTATTGTGAAGATGCTTCTCCTTGACATTGGATCTTCTCATAAATCGTAAAATTTCGACATGTAGTTGGGCTGAACAAAACGAAAAGTATCGTATGTATATGCATATATTTTCTTGTCTGTTGTGTATATGCATGTCGCGCATCTGCTCCTAAATTCAGAAATACGACGGTTTGATCGTACGGTCAGCGACTAAAGTGACAGCGGATGTGATAGAGGCGGGAGCCGGCGGCAGACTGAAACTCATAGGACGAGCTGGTACGGGAGTCGACAACGTAGACGTACCAGCAGCCACCAAGCACGGAGTCGTCGTCATGAAGTTAGTAAGAATTACGTATTTGTAGGGTCCACGTCACGTGGTGGTGTTTGGTTGAATACTAGCTAGTGCGGCAACATCTTAAAGGTGTGATGTCATGCAGGTATTGTTGGATATTGCATTCTCTTTCCAGCAGTGATGGGATTTTTTTATATACTTATTGATTAAGGTTGACAAAGTTATAACAGGTTACAAACGGAGTTACTTTTTTGACATATCCACTCTGTAGATATTAGGGCTGTAACGGAGTTCGGCTCCGGCCGAAATCCGGCCAAAATCCGGTCATTTTTCCAGATCCGGCTCAAATCCGGCTCCGGCCAAAGTTTTGGGAGTGGGTCTGCTTTTACAACACTTGAGCCTACACGGGTGGATTAAAAGGAACAGACGCCTTAATTGAGTACCAGTGGTAGTTTAGCTGTTTTGTGTTAATTGCTAAATAAAGTTTCTGAGTGTGCTGTTAACGTTTCGCAGTTTTTAAATTGTTTTTTTTTCTTGGCATTTTACAAAGTCACAAATCCGGCTCCGGCTCCGGTTCCGGCCGGATTTACACTTATGAATCCGGCTACATCCGCGCTCCGACCGGATTTGACTGATGCGCACTACCAGTGTATTTTTGTATCTCCGGGCGTTTATTACAATTCACTGTTTTGTTGTTCTGTATTATTATAGCACACCTGGCGGTAACACGATCAGTGCAGTGGAACACACGTGCGCGCTGTTGTTGGCAGTTTCTAGGTAAGTTTCACCATAGTAATGCAAGGTAACCACAGTTGTCAATGGCCACCTACTAAGTGACGGTGGCATAGCATGTACATTTGCTGCTCCTTCTAGAGACTTTGGATGCTTAAATATACCAGATTATTCTGAAGCTTTTTAATTTTGCATTATGATTTATTCGCCGTTCGCCCATTCACAGTAAACCAGTTGTTTTCATTGTCTTTAATAGTTTAAGATGCTACAGATTTTTTTGTTACAAAAGTAACATTTTGCAGCATGGAGACTGTTTGACTACTGCCATAATAATGTCAGTTAGTCTATCTTGCTGTCTGTGGGTGTCTAACGTTCATACTTCTAAAACTGTTTCATCTCATCAGCAACAGCAATTTCATCACAAGAGCTGTAGCATCACTGGTTGTCGTGGTAACACTGACTGCCGTGAGTTTGATTGGCAGGTACGTGTCACGTGGTACAGCATGTGTCCGGGCCGGCCAGTGGAGCGACAAGAAGTATCTTGTAGGCACTGAACTCTACGGCAAGACGCTGGCCATCGTCGGACTCGGCAGAATTGGAAGAGAAGTCGCTTCGAGGATGCAAGCTTTCGGCATGAAGGTAAACCTGCCAGCTCGCTCATAAGCGTGTACAAGGCTGCTCAGTCAGGAAAACCTCATCATCATTGCAACGATTATCGTCATAAAAATCTTTAATCAAACGAGTGTCAAGTCGCAATCGGTACAATGTATAAAACGCGTCATGAAATGCGCAGTAAACAAGTCAAATTATATATACTTGACTGTTTTAAAATAGTTACATGCTAAAAATCTTTAAGACAATCTAGCCACTCCAATATGCCTCATTAATACGGTTTATCAGTTAACTCCTTTAGCGTTAGAGACGTTTCGGAATGTGTTGTGCGTGGATGGCTCAGCTATGGGTGAATGTGTGGCGTACAGACGATCGGCTACGACCCGATGACGGGAGCTGACGAGGGTCGCAAGATCCGAGTCGAATTGATGACACTGGACAAGCTGTGGCCTCAGGCAGACTACATCACTCTGCATACTCCACTCATCCCTCAAACCAAACGTGAGAAGCTGCCGCATCCATTTATAAGAGAAAATAATTTCCATTTAGTTTAATTGGAGTAATTGGACAATACTTTATGCCCCAGCTGTACCCAAATAAATGACCGTCGGCCGCATATTTGACCTCGGCCAACAGAATGGCCCGCAGACGACGGTGGACCGTGGAACAGAAAGAGTTAATGCAAAATTTCACTTAGATGTAGGCCTAAGATTTCTGAGTGGACTATCTTGCATATACAAAACAGACTTTTTGACAGCACGTAAGGCAGAGCATGAATAGAGAGAAATAGATTAGTTTTTGCAACGGAATTACTGAAGTCTACACTATGTAAGCGCGTGTTTGTCCTTTATTCAGCAATGCAACGACATGGAGTCTCCACGCATAGCCAGTCCGTTAGGCGAGAAAGGATTCTGTAATGTTGTGAAGTAAGAATTCTGTTTTGCCGGCGACGGTATTGCTGGTGTCGTTTTGTTTCATGCAACTAAAGCGACGACGAGCTATGTGCTACAACGGATCAAATGAAACCTTTATCTTCTTTCAGTACATGACACCACTCAATCTGCTTATATCAGCGCATCAAACAGTTCTGTATAATTATAATAGCAGTCGTCCACTACAGACTATAGTGTACTACATAACTGACTCTTAGTGGTTGCATGATTTGTGGAAAGAACCTGCTTGACATGAAAATAGTAATTAAAAACAAAAAATTAAACAAAAATTTGCGAATTTTGTCTCACGAGAGAGGCAGAGTGAGTCAGCAAGGTGATTAGAACTATTAATATTAACTACAAATGAAGTAGTTCGTTAATATTATCTTGGTTATCACTTCACAGTCTTGTTATTAAACGTTTCTAGACATTTCTGGAAGTGGAAAAATACCCGGTACTTTAAATACTGCCAAGTACTTGTTACGTTATGGAATCTTAGGTCAGGTTTATAGCCACTTAACTCTGACAATGACAGTGAAATCTGACGGCGACTGTTGTAAAGTGACATTTGCGATCTTGTGATTGAATTGGCAGATTTGCTTAACAGCGAGACGTTGTCGAAATGTAAGCGCGGTGTGCGCATAGTCAACTGTGCTCGAGGAGGAATTGTCGACGAACAGGCGCTACTTCAGGCCGTCGAGTCTGGCCAGTGCGCCGGCGCCGCACTTGACGTCTTCGAACAGGTTTGTCAGCCTACCTGCCTCTCGCTATAGACTGTATTGTATTGTTGATCTGTAATATCATAGGCTCGAAAACGTAACTATTATAAAATTCTGGAACAAATGCAAGAACGAGATGAATATCGATTATTGACAATTAATGTAGCTTAATATTATGTAATGTAATGTAATAATAATTTTTATAGTGGCCTAAATAACGTGGCTAGAGTCTCACAAATTAACAACCAAGAAAAAACGGTTACAGGATCAAATCAGAAAACAGTAAACAAAAAAGTATTAAATTATTAAATAGCCTACTGAAAATTAATATGCTGCATCGAATGCATGACATGCGGACTACTGCGATCTATGATCCCGGGCATCTGTCTGTCAGTCACGTGACTTCGTTGTATGGCTTAACGGTCGTGATTGGGATGGAGACTCTGGAGACACAAGGAACATCATAAAAGACAGAAGTCCCGATTTCACCCTACGGATTCGATGCAGCCTTCGCTAAATTACTTTGACCACTATACAATATATGGAACCACCACAAGTCCTAGGCCCTACGTTTGAGTTATCGACAGATACTTGTGTTACTTGCCTGTCGTGTCGTAATATATCACATGCACGTAATGATAAAACTGTAGCCTATTTTGGCCGACTGTGTACAGGAGCCGCCGACGAACACAGCTCTGCTGCAGCATCCACTGGTGACAACCACTCCTCATCTGGGCGCCAGTACCGTGGACGCACAGATACGTGTTGCTGTCGACATTGCCAAGCAGTTTGTCGCTTTCAGTTGCCAGAAGGCGCTCGTAGGAGCTGTAAGTAGACGTTCTGAGACTGAGATTGTAACCGATTCGCCTCGAGTGAGAAAACTTATACAAACTCTTCGAACACTTAGAACACTAATACTTAAAACTACTGCCAGGATTGACTTACCATGTACTGACCATGAATGCAAAATAATTAGGGCGGGCTGAATCCAACTCCTGGACCTTCCCGAGTGGCTCCGCGCGCGCCACTAGTCTCCCCCCCCCCGATATGCATCTTCTGCCCCTGGCATCCCCACCAACAATTTTTGGATCCGCTCGTGAATGAAATATTGTGACTGACAACGTGTCTTTATCGAGCTCAATGATAAAACTGTGCAATGCGCTCTCACTCTCAGATTGTTTGGTGTAGTAGGCTACTGCTGATGCCACCTGGCGAATGTGATAATAACACTTATAGCAGGTGTCGGCTGTCGATGAAGAACTAGTGTGACAGACGGACGGACGGATGGAACTGTGATAGGCTGATAGCAATAGAGCGCAGTGGCGTCTAACACGTTAGAAGCGCGCCTAAAATCCCTGGACATACCGGTAGGCTATATCACTCTATGACTTGTTACTGGTAATGTGACCCTACTTTTTCAGCAATGCTGCATGCAAACACGAATGTCAGAGAAACGCGTGTTGAAATGCGGCATTTCCTTCGCGGGGGTAGTGCCTAAGCCTAATTTAAACTGTAGGCTACGCATTAAAACGTCTTTTAACGAAGATGATTCATGCCTGTATATTTGTAGTATTTTTATTCCATACCGTGGCAATCGGACATAAAACGAATTAAGGCAGACATTGTATGACATTAATGCTAACGCCAAACGGCGGGGGGATATGGACCGTCAACGAAAAGCTTAACCTTGTTACCTGCGCGCATGCTGCGAGCAGGTATTGTTTTGGCGGCGTCTGTGTGTCTGTCTGTCCGCACAAAATCTCGAAAACTACTGATCAGCAATTGATGTAACTTAGTAGGAATATGCCCATGAACGCTCGAATGTCCGAAGTTGGTAACATTTGACCTTGACCTTTGACCATGAGAGCTATTATTGTACTTTTTCAATTCAGGCTATATTTTTTGCGTGGTTTGACCTAGCAGCTTCATTTTCAGTCTGGAGATACATCTTCAGAATATCTAGGTCACGGTTCAGTTTCAAGGCCAAGGTCAAGGTCACAGCAGCGAAAGAGCGGTAGCGTGCAACTCAAAAACTACTGGCCGGAAATTGCTGGGACTTGATCGGAATATCTGTTCCGATAATGCTCGAAGTAATTAAGAGCTTTTGACATTTGGACCTTGCCCTTTGACCTTGAGACGTATATTCGTATTTTTTTTTCAATTTTAAGCTCTAAGTTTTGAATGCCTTAAGCTAGCAGCTTCATTTTCAATGTGAAGGTGCATCTTTAGAATATCTATGTCACCTACGAGTTTCAAGGTCATGAGTTAATCTCAAGGTCACGGTCGCAAAACAACGGCAACTCGCAGGTTTGTTCTCCCCTCGGACACAGTTTAATTTGTTTTATGAGTCGCTTCATACAGCAGTTTGTGTGTGATGCAGATTAACGGAGAGGCGGTTGTGAAGGCGAAATCCGTCAAATCGTAGACAAAGTTTCTTCGGTTCAGTGGTGTGAAAACAAGAGTAGCATCTATATATAAGGCGCTTTGTGTGTATGTCTGTGTGTGTCTGTCCGCTCATAACTTGGGAATGGGTAAGGCGATTGCCTCCAAATTTTCAGGGTAGCTCAAGGGCATCCAGGGGATGGTTTTAAGCACAAAAAATTGTGGTTCGTGGGTAAGGGGCCAGAAAATTAACACATTTTTGGTGGGTTTAAAGGTTGAGGG
>Ga0126335_1002800_pt1 | contig 10604 bp, 9 predicted proteins | sample OlaspJWI45metaG_FD_108409 | JGI IMG/M metagenome (GOLD analysis project Ga0126335, IMG submission 108409) | Marine gutless worms symbiont microbial communities from Oahu, Hawaii - Olavius sp. 1 OAHU.JWI-45 metaG | ecosystem: Host-associated > Annelida > Digestive system > Unclassified | place... | reverse complement strand
TTTTGTCATTCCATTGGGGACTATTTTGTCATTCCATTGGGGACTATATAGTATGTATTTCGTCGAGAACCCGTCATGATGGACACTGAGCACGTTTTTTGGTCAAAGCTAAAAACGAGCTGGTTTGTCAACTTGGGTCAACTTATGATCAGATGGAAAATAATAATTAACAAAGATATCAGAACGAATTCAAACCGTATAACAAATTTGAGGGAGCCGACGTATCCGCATGAGGTGGCAAATAAACTTTACGTTGATATTAAACCTAGAAAAGTATTACATGGATACGTTCCAGACTTCAGAACCAACTCTGGTGAACCTAACAATAAACTTGGATTTGTTGTTACGGCGTCATCGTATCATAGCAATATGCTTCAACCAACTAATGTATTTAACAGTTTATATACTAGTGATAGTAAAAAGGGATATGGTGGTGAATGGACCACTAACGGAGAATCTAGGGATTTCTGGTAAGAAATAAGATGTCCAGACCTAGTTTTACTTTGGAGAATCGCTTTCAGGGGAAGAGATACTAATACTGAAAGATTTACAGGTGGAGATTAGAAGCGTCGACTGACGGAGAAACATATATTACCTTACTCGAACCATATAACCTGACTTATATCGGAAATAAAATACAGTATTTTCCAGTTGAAACACAAAGTAGATTTTCGGTTGTACTGCTTAGAAGCAGAACCAACGTTATATTTATTCCGCGTGATTTCCAATTATTAATCGTAGAAGATTAAAAAAATAAATTTTAACTTTATCTGCTGGGGAGCAGGGAAATGATAGAGTTATTTCTCGAGGTTGAAGGGTGCCAAAAAATTTAAATCTGGAAAACTTTCCAAGGTAGGGAAACGGGGGCGGTTACAAGTTAAAGTCGAACTGATAACGAAATTTTGTCTAAGTCAAATTTGTGGAATTAGCTGTAGTCGAAGAAGATCTCGAACAAAATTGAATTTTAACCTTTGAATGTAGGGAAACAGGGGATTTAGCCTGTATTAAGCTGGAGGCAATATGTTATTTAATTTCAACCTTGAAAGTGGGGAAGAAACTTTGCATCTCAAGGAGAGTTCCAGGTTGAATTAACCTAGAAATTTTTTTAACCTTTGAAGGTAAGGACACGGGAGATTTAACCCGGATTAACTTTTGGGGGCAATATTTGTTCTCACCACTGCTGCGGTGAGCGATAATTCATAGTAATGTCATCTATATGAAATAATTGATTGTCATTTGCAGATCAGCATAGAACTGAAGACAACATTATTCTCAACGAGTGGAAATCAGACATCACTTCGCGGACTTCCGCCAAGAAAGGCCCTCGAACGACGGAATATGACAAACAGAAAGGTAGGTTCGAAACACAGTTGTACAAATCGTCTTAGTTTATAACTTGTCATGCACAAGACATCAACTGACGATGGTGGTAAAATTAAACAGTGTGAGTTGGACATTGCAATAGCGAGTCAACATGGACACGTTTGCTGTGTAGTGTAGTTTTCTAGGCACAATAAAATTTCACATGGCAGGGTGACACGGTGGCTCAGTGGTTAGCGTCGCGGCTTGCGGCTCGAGAGGTCGTGAGTTCGACGCTCCTTTGTGCTCCAGTTGCCCACTGCCCAATGAGGCGTGATGGCTTGAGCAGCTAGCAACTGTGGTAGCTGTTACGTAGCAGTCTTGGGCAGATTTTTTCCTCATCTTGGTGGTACTTAGGCCAACTCAGCCTTCCATCTATCCGGTGTCGGTGAATGAGGACTAGCTTCAGCTGGGAAGGCAAAGGCAGATATGGTTCATTCCATTCGTGGATAAACGCGTGGGTGTGTAGGTAAAACTGTGAAATCCCTCGACAGCGCGTGCCATACCTGAGCGCTTCTGCAGTGAGGTTTCTTTACTAAGAAGCGTTATATCAAGATTTTTGCCTTTTTTTACCTTTAGCTAGCTAGCAGATTTTCTGACTCTTTCGCATATTTCAGGCCTCTGTTTTTCTTTTTATTTCTTATTATTATTTTACGGCTGTACTGCTGCAGCACTTTGTCTGTGTTGTCAGAAGCGTCGCTGCTGAAGCCACGACACGAAGGCGTAGAAGGACTCGACGCCAAACACGAGCTTGATCAACTGTACGCGATGCTCGAACAACCGTGGACCACTGACACACACGCCACCAAGACCGACAAGAAGCTAGTCACGTTCGAAGGCATCGGACCAACAGACGAGCAAACTGGAGTTCTGATGGCTACACGCACAGTGAGTACGCCTAACAAGTACAATATACAGAGTGGCCCAAAAAGTGAGAACACGGTCCGGTCCGTTTTTGGCTTTAACTTCATCAAATATTGCGATAACATCATCATCATCATTTTATTTGTGATAAGACAATTACAGGCAGTTACATGGACACAGGTACGTGCGACTGGACTGTAAAGTACGCTTACAACTGCCCTAGTGATGTACAGTAAAAACACACATAAAGTACAAAACTTGTACAACAGAACAGAACATAGTTAAAACATACGAGACAATCAGAGAAATTGGCATTTAATATACATGTACTACCTTTAAAACGAGTAACTGTGCTAAAATCAGTGGAGACAGACAGTTCATTCCATACAGTAATGACGTTTTCACTGAAAAATTCTGACCTAATCCGTGTATGAATGAATGAATGAATTTATTCACTTGACAGGAAAATAAGACAATCAGTCAAGCAGAAACACGGAGGCACGATAACTGCGTGCGCTTACCGATGTCCTGAATCAACAATTATACAACTTCGAGGCACAATTGACTACGTAGTTAAAACCCAACATTACGAAAATAAAAGCTGTTTAGTTATAAAACATACGAATACACATACACTAAACGTAACACAGAGAAGAGAAAAAACGCTGAACAGTGTACATATGGCCAACTAATTACAATAGAGTTTAATTGTTATTACAATGTAAAAACTTCGCAAGATCAGTTGAGTGCACTGCTCGTCTAAAAGCCGCCAATGATGAAAAATCTGTGTTAGCTGGGAATGAGTTCCACACTGTTAAAATTCTACATGATAAAAATTTTATCGAACATTACAAGAGTATTGCGGTTTGTATAGTTTGTAAGCGTATGTATAGAACGGCCAACGCCAAGCTGAACTTCAGCCTTATCCATCATCACGGCAGTGCCTGGGGAAATAATTCTTGTAGAAGTAGTTTCAACTATGTCAGTGACATCTTTGAGACATTTTAGTTCTTCGTAGAGCCAAGCCGAAGAAGTGCGCGTATCAGCGAGTTCTTCATTTACTTACATGTCAAAAATCTTTCACAGGCTGCACCGAATGACCCCACACAGTGAAGTTGAGCCGCATGACGGAGACTGGCAGACAGACCGCGCACATCGTAACAATAGTCTACATCTCATGCATTCGATCGATGCAGCCTAATAATGCGTTAAGATTTGACATAGTTGCAGCCAAGTAGGGCCGTGTTCTCACTTTTCTACAATGTTGCATGACGCTTTCTTCTTCAGTTTCTGGCCTCGCAATGTAGTTAAGCGTAACATTTGCTACGAGAATGTCTCTCTGTCTGTCACACTCATGAGTCATGCCTAAACGGTTCAAGATATGGAAATGTGCTTTGGACATACAACAGAACGATGTCTCTACTTTCTTGGTCCAAATTTTGCAGTAGACTACTAAATTATGGGTTTGCCCCCAGTCATGTACAATATCATGCAAGCGGTGCAAGATACGATATAAGTTTGTATTATTTACTAATAGAAAGTCGTATACAGGCTTTCGACGATTGGTCGTTATTTTGCATCATTTCATTCAAAGCGGTAGCTTCTGAGTCAAATAACATAGTGATGTGTTTTGACACGGCTTACCTATTTTGTAGGACAAGGCATCATTAAAATGCACATTGATGCAATTGATTTATCTCTGCGTATTATTTCTGTCAATTCTGTTGCAGTCAATTGAAGAAGATAATCGTAAAGACTGGTACCGCCACATGTACAAGTCACTACACAAAACCGACGAGAATGGTACATCAACTGCTTTCAATTTTTTATGCTTTTCATATGAAAATCTTAAGATATGAATGTGTAGTCTGCGTGACTTACATGTAGGCCTACGTACACTAGCCAAGTTATTTGTAGACCTACTGCATTTTTATATATTTTTTATTTATTTTTCATATTTGCATTGTCACGAAAGTTGCTGCTAGTGTTGTAATCGTAGTTGTGAAACTGTTTACGATTTGGTGCTCGAGGTAGTGCATTCATTAAATTATTTAATTAATAATTAATCAGTATTTTAATTAATGTATAATTTTGTGTAGGCCTATTTCAGCCTTCAAGTGTAATAAATTGTTTATTAATTATTCCATTGTTGCATGAACAGACAATTCAAATGCGAGAAAGTCTCCAAATTCTGTTCATCGAGTCTTGAGTCCGCACGGAGAAAATGACCAGTAAGTACGTTCAGTTATTTGCGTACAATTAATGTACAAAAACTGTCGTTTTACAATAACTGTGTAATGGCCACTGTTAAATGACACATCAAAAACAGCAAAAATTAATTTTATCTCCTCACTTTCCATGGACATGGGCCTAACACACAGTTCTTATTATGTCCATGTCCCTTAAGGTGATGAAATTAATTAATATTTGCAGTTTTCTACCATATTTATCTGCATGCTCGCATTGGGGCATGATTTTATTAGAGCATCACTCGGACAGGGAGGTCAAAATTTATTGGCAAAGCCAAAAGGCTTTTAGTTTAGTGACATAACTCGTTAATAAAGGTTGAAATCTATGTGCTTGTCAGATATCGAAGTGATCGGCCAGTTTATAGCTGAGATACAACTTGACGCCATTTGATCTAATTTACATATTTTGATTAGGGCTCCTTGCCCTCTCCAAGCACACAAAATTTGAAGTCTCTAACTTTAGCCGTTCTTGAGATATAAGTGGATCCTAAATTCAAAAGTAGTTCACGTGATTTCGCCCCTTGGCCCTTTTGACCTAATTTGCATATATTCCATTAGGGCCTTTAGCCCTCAATGTGTGCACAAAATGGCGTCATAATCGGCTTTAATTCGACTGAGATCTTGCGAATTTTCAATTTTTTGGCGTTTAGGCTTGAAATTGCCTATTTACGCCTATTTTGGGGTGGGGTGAGGCATATTTCCTCTAACCCCTAAAAGGCACATCCTTGCGCGGAAACACGTTGTTTGAGCTATTAATCATGTGCACCAGTGCCGGCCGCTGACAGCGGCAGCGATTTTTAGCCACGGGACCAGAAACAGCGAAACATCGTTGTTCTCGTTCTCGTCGCTCTGGAACGAGGTACTACGCAAAGTCACCGTGCGCTGTAGAACAGACATGACCACGATAGGTGGATGCAGAGTTGCAGACACGGGTGTGACGAGAAACAGAACATACGTATTTTGGCATGAAAATTGGCATGTTTGCAAACTCCCTCCCCACTCCCAAAGAAGAATTACCCTCTGGGACGCTTCTGCTGACGACCCATTGGTGCACTGCTAACATTCTCTTGTACATGTGATGCAGGTCGTCGCGCTACAAATACGCGGTTCATCGCTACAAGAATCAGCCGCTCAAGATCGAAGACTATGAGCCAGGCTTCCACTCGTCTATTGCTCAGAAACAAGCCATGACGGTCAGTTCCATTTCATACCGACCGGGTTTAACTTTAGGAGTTGAAATTAGACTGTTTTATTATCAACAAAGACGGGCTGCAGCATAGGCTGGCAGGACGCTTTGCTTTGCAGCGCGCCATAGCTGGCAGCCTGCTGACGGACAGACGGACACACAAATTAACACCTGTATTGCTGTCCACACTAACGTACCGCTTATGCATAATTAATGAATTTGATTAATTTTGTTAATAAACAATGTCCGCATTTTGCACCAATAGCTGAAATGTGAAAATTATTTGCAGTACTTAAATATAACTGAGTATACATTGTTGTGTGCTGATGTTAGAGTGAAAGCGAAAGACTATTGGAAAGTCTTAAGAGGTTCGTCGATATTTTTAAAGTTTTCTCCTTTATCTTTGTTTGTTAATATTGGTTAATTGACTGGTTTGTTTAGATGCTTTCAACATCCAACTAACGATTACTTGACAACATTTCAGTTAGATGTTAGTGTTATCACTGCTTGTCAAAGTTTTAATGTTATGTAGCCTTTCTTTTTTTGCTATGGTTGGCGTCAGCCAGGGATTACAGTTTGGTGAAAAACTGAAAATTCGAAGCGAATAGGATAACTGACTTTCAGATGAATTATGTCACGTGAATGAAGTAATTGTGTGTGATGAATGCAGCGAGATGGACAAAACTTCGTCGTCATCAGCTCAACGCAAACGCCGCACTGGTCAGTCGGTTGCTGAATCGCACTTAACTTCTCATGCTCACTTTCACATTTTCTCATGCCTGTTACGATGACTTCTCTAAGTTCTCTTCTATTACATAAACAGTGTCTAAATGGATAACAAGTGGCTAAAGTAATTTGTCGAAGGCCGCGTCGAATTCGTGCGGGAAATCTGGACTCCCGTCTAATACAGTCTTCCTTGGGTTCCCAAGAGTCTTCACCCTAAGCAGGACCTCGATCCGTTCAGCCGTGTTTGCACAACTAAGCTGCATGACAGACAGACTGACCAACGCCCAGGGTCATCGATCGCATCAGTCCGCCTTACAGGCATTCCATACGGCATAATAATATCGTTCAGGCTTAACTCAAAAAAGCTCTGACAAAATAAGTACTTGACCCTCTTATAATTTAGCTGCAATATAGTCTAACCGAATATACTGACGGCTACTCTTTGGGCTGGAATAGTACGTTTCTAACTGCGCTTACTAGGTGACACCAGTATGCAGCGCGCCATAGCCAGCCTTCCGAGTTCGGACGGACGGACGGGAAAACGGACGGAAGGACACACGAATTAATACTGCTGTCCATACGACGTACTACCACTACCAGTATATTACTACGGAGTCGACAATATTTACCTGCGCGCCAGCTATGCTGCGAGCAGGTATTGCTTTTGGCGGCGTCTGTCTGTGACTCTGCGAGTCTGTCTGTCTGTCTGTGAGTCTGTGCGTCTGTCCGCACGAAATATCGAAAACTACTCGTCGGAAATCGATGTAACTTGGTAGGAATATGTCCTATGGGGAACGCTAGATGTGATTAGAAGTTGGTCACACTTGACCTTGACCTTTGACTTTGACAGCTATTTTCGTATTATTTTAATTCAGGCTATAATTTTGCATATCACCTTTATGCTTCATTTTCAGTGTGAAGGTATATCTTTAGAATATCTAGGCCACCTTCGAGTTTCAAGGTCAGGGGTTAATCTCAAGGTCACGGTCGCAAAACAGCGGCAGCGCGCAGGTTTGTGCTCCCCTCGGACACAGTTTAATGTTACTTGTTGATTGCGCTGTTACTGCAGGAAAGCTTGCGTCAAAGTCGCGTGACAGTCAGCGGCTGAGGCAGCAGTGGGATGAAGAGAACTACTGGAGACGAATGGAAATTGTAATTATCGTCACAGACTACTCTACTGTATTTCTGATATAGTCAGCTTGATTCATTTTTACAACGACTTGTTGCACCTACCAGCATCACTTAGCTCAGTGTCTGTCATATGCTTTTCTGCTATAAACACGAACACACCACGCTAAAGCGTCGTTCCCACTCGGAAAAACACAACACTCAAATTGATACTTTCCCAATTCTGAGTCATTGTTTCGGTATTTGTAGGTCACACATTAGTGTTCAGTATGTGAACCTGGGTATTCCTGACGGTGTTACTGCCAAATAAATAAAGTAAATAAATAAAATAAAACAAATAAATAGTGATCTCTATTCTTTACATTCATTCGCGCTACTGAGTGACGGGGAAAACGCTCCGTGTGCAATGTGCGGTGTTTTGAAGGAGAGAGTGCTGGAGTCTGAGAGACGCAAACGTCAAGAGGACGAGATGAAGGACGCACAGGCGCGACGACATTCCGATTTTCTCAGGTAAACACGGTCTTCGCCACCTTCGCCTTCGTCTGTTTGTTCAACCGTGTGTCATTTCAGTATGTGACAAGGTGTGAACTCGTCTCCAAGTCAAACCTAACTTTAACCCTTTGGACTGAGTTCACTTAGGGACGAACTGACTTAGTGCTGAGTTGACTGGCACGGCCAATGGGACCGCCTTAGCTTAGCTAACAGAACTTAAACTTTCAGAAATAGACGGGTCTGCTTCCATCGGCACATCAAAGCACGTCTTAAGATATGTAAATTACAAACATTGCGCTGTAGACAAATCAGAGGAGATGATGGAAACATGAAATGCATAAAATACTCGTATTATGTGGTAAATATGATGCAGTAGCAATTTTACGGGTTAACAGTAATATAGTTAAGTTATATCTCTAGACGGAATGATCTTAGGTCGAAGAAAAATAGGACTACATGTAGATAGGACTTGCGCAAATATTTTACTGGCAGGGTAATTAGTATTTAGAACAGTCTGCCTAATAGAATGACTGAATGTTGTTTCCGCAGTCCGCTGGACAAGTGTGCGATGTTGCTGAACCGTTTCGATGACGACGACTTGCTCGCGACGGCTGATAGCCTACAGAGACCCGAGTACCGGTGTGCTACACGCGTCCGCGGCAAAGCACGCGCCATACACACGTTCCGCACTCAGAACAACAGGTCCAGCTTGTGATCTGTCCAGCTAGTGATTTATAGGATTAATGGTCAAAATATTAGTCTAACTAAAATTTAACGACAACATTAACAGTAAAGAAAGGGAAAATAGACTACATGGGGTAAACAGGTTTATTCTGTATTGATTTATCTTGTGCTACATTTGCTATTCCTGGGTGTGCGTTTGTCACGCTGCAATAATTTTTACTTACTTACTTACATGTCGTCCGCATTGAAGAGTAAACAAGCCACTCATGGGCAGTGACCGCTCAGTTGGCTTAAGTAGATCAGAGTGACCTAGTCTTTGGCTTCTGATCAGGGTTGGTTAGTGTGTGCATCTGCGTCCCCATGTCTAGCGGTTGCGATGTATGGCACCCTGGTTAACAGACACACACACATACACACACGCGCGCCTTTCGGACAGCTTCTAGGCATATATGATAAGCTCCACTACCTTGAAGAAAAAGTTGTTTTTAAGTTTTTGGTCAGAGTTTTAATAGTGTACTGTGACCTTTTGATAAGCAGAGGACTGTGTGTGAAGGATTATCAAGAGTCCAGAAAATAGTTTTGGAAATTTGCCTTGAAATCGAAAAAGGCAGTAAAAGTTTTGGCAATAGGTTGTGTTTGTAATGTATAAAGTGTTATTTCAAAGGGAACTGCCTCTGAGGAAAGGCGATATCGTTTACCTGCTGAGACAGATTGACAGAAACTGGTTCAAAGGTGAAAGACATGGCACTGTCGGAATATTTCCTGTTAATTACGTCGAGGTCAGTGAAGTGAGTGAATATAGGGAACATAATGTAAGCTTATTTGATACTACATACTACTGTTTGCCATCAGTAGAAAGTCTTGCTTATTTTTGGTTGTTGTTACATATAAGTTAATTACCAGACTCAGACTGTTAATACCATGCTTATCATTGGGCCTATTCCGGTCAAATGAAGCACTGAGCGATATAGTATCTAAACGTTCGTTTGTGACTATTTCTGTTAATTAGTTTTGTTTTATGTTCCTGTCTGTGTCGTGTAGCCTATTGTTCCACAGCTTGTATACATGTGCAGTGTAAAATGCTTCAGAGGGTTTTACAGTGCTACTTAGATAGATGCACTGAAATTGTGTTCAAGTATTAGTTCTTGTTGTGTGTCACTGCAGGTTCTGACATCACTGGACGAAGCATATATTGCTGCCGGACTGAAAGAAGGCAAAGCATGCGCTAAGTATAGCTTCAAAGGTCAAAGTCCGAAAGAACTGTCGCTGCGAAAGGTGAACCCAATTGCCGTTTTATTGTACTACTAAACCGCAACATAATTTTTGTTTTTAGGTGCTGAAATGAACAGCGCAAACATTACACAGATACTGGACAAAACTTAACCCAAACTAACCGATTATTCGTTTAGATAATCCACTTAGGATACCTGGTGATCATAAAGGATAGCTTTTTTATCAAGTCACTATACAGCGTGTAACTGACAGGGCGACAGTGTGAAGCTGGTCCGGCGACTAGATGACAACTGGTACGAAGGCCGTGCTGGCACACGACAAGGCATTGTGCCAGTCATCTATGTAGAGACCACCCGTGAACCCGAGACGCCTATGATCACACCCATGTCTTCTAGAGCACCTACACCCGTACTCGGTTCGTTTATGTTTTAGTCATTCATACTGTTATGGTTATTATGGTTTAACGTCGCTTAACATAACATAGATGATCATACGTGAAATTCAATTCTTTTATTTGCTGATCGGGAAATACTTTACCACATTTCAAGCGATTACCATGGGCGGATCCAAGAACTTTGCAAAGGGGGGCCCGGTAAGGGGGCGAAGTCCCGAACCGAGCGCCGATGGCGCGAGCGCCGGCGAGGGGTCTGGGGCCTCCCCCAGAAAATTTTAAAAAAATTAGA
>Ga0126335_1002799_pt1 | contig 10604 bp, 10 predicted proteins | sample OlaspJWI45metaG_FD_108409 | JGI IMG/M metagenome (GOLD analysis project Ga0126335, IMG submission 108409) | Marine gutless worms symbiont microbial communities from Oahu, Hawaii - Olavius sp. 1 OAHU.JWI-45 metaG | ecosystem: Host-associated > Annelida > Digestive system > Unclassified | place... | reverse complement strand
AGTTTCTCGCACGAGAAAAAACTCGTGCGAGAATGCATGACATACGAACGGAGTTTTTCGTGCGAGTTTCTCGTACGAGTTTCTTGGACGGAGAACTTGGGTCGTCTGTCATGGGCTTTACAGGCACCACAGTGACCCTAGTTGACCACCTGAGCCAACTTCCAGTTTTCTTTCCATTGACTTCTGATGTCCACACATATCAGATCCTGCCACAAAGGCTTATTGGGTGGAAGACAAGCATGTGGAAGGTTGGTGATTTGAGAATGAATTGGCCAACTTTTTCACCGTATGTGTTGATACGGACAGAGATGAGCGTCAAGAGTACGAGGCAGAAATACGTCGTCAGAGAGCTGAGCTGTCTGAGATGACAGCCGAGAAACAGAGACTGATGAAAATGCAACAGCATCTTGTGAAGCTGCAGGAGTCACTCGCTGCCGCAACCACTGCTGCCACGGCTCAGGTATTTATTTAGACAGTCCACCCAGAAAATTGTGCTGAGAAAATGCAAAAATTGTGCAGAACTTATGAGAAAAAATTGCGCAAACGTTGCGAGCAGCTTCTGGCTAATTCACACTGATTTGGTAGTGGCTTTGTGTAAAAATAAACAAATACAATGAAACTGATGTCTGTGTAGCAATGTTTAGTCATAAAGCAGATTATTAGGTTAGTCTACGTGTTATTTGTTAAATATTTCACGCTGTCAAATTCCAGTTTGTTAAACGGATAGCTGTCTGTGTGGAAAGTTGAGCACGGGTTGTGCAGAAGTTGCACAAAACTTGCACACCATGGCAAAAATTGCACGATTTCGGAAAAATGTCAAAACTGTGCAGAAATTGTGCTTCACAAGATAGCATCATTCTGTGGGGACTCTTTAGACTTGCTATGTGTGGGTTCTGCGGACCGGATTTACATTTTTTGTAAATCGGGCAGCACTGTTGTTAGAATACGACGTAGAACCGTACTTAGTAATACGGGGACTTGTTACGGACATTTGATAGATGTTGAATTAGTTGCATTGTTGGTAGATGCCAACTATTGTTTACCCTCAATGTGAATTGTAACTCAGTCGCTATTGTCATTGGTTTTAGGCATTACTACAGTAAAGTAATTGATAAGAAGTTCATCTTTGAAGTGACTGTAATGGAGGCCCCATTTTGCTGGAAAATTACATGTTTATTTGTCCCGTTGCTCCACTTAAAACCATCTTTGAGTGCCCTGAAGCAAACTTGAAAATTTGGCCATTGTGGGCACTAACCCTCTTCCAAAAATGTTTTTGCTTAGACACCTTTCTTGCCCAGAAAATTTAGCTGCCAACTTCCCAGTTATGTGGGGACAGTCAAACCGATAGACCTGCCGATGCAGAAAGCTGATTATTATTTTATAGGACAGAATAATAATGGTTTTTATTTGTATTGCAGCATGAATGCTGGATTACACAATATCTGCCACGCAGGACAGTGTATATAATACCTAGCACAAATCATCATATGAACATAGCATACTGGTACATAGAAGGTACCTGACTGTCTCTGTAGGAGAACGGAGGGCAGGATGTGGCAGTACGATCATCATCAGCTGGTCCCATGTCTCGTAGTAATCTACCGGCAGATGGTACCTCTGCCACGAGCTCCGCTTTGTCAGCATCAAGTCAGCAAAAGCCTTCGCTATCATCATCGCGAGCCAGCTCTGGCGTCAGAATGCGATCTCCGATGGACGGAGGACCACGACCCCAGTCCTCGACTGGTTCCGCGCAACCCACGGAGAGGTTCCCAGTGTATGGCAGTACCACGACGTCGGACAGAAGGGCTCTGCCACCGGATGGAAGTGGGAACTCAGACCACCAGCGTAGTGGTAATGGTAGCTCTAGATCAACTATGGCTGCCTTGACTACTGCATCAGCATCGACGCAGGTCACATTCCAGGACCCTATTGAGAGTGAGTCTGCTGTCGTCAGTGTATGTGGGCTCTGGAGTAGTAGAGTAAACTCAGTACGTTTCCTTACAGGCTAAACCGTGGCTTTTATACTTCTGTGGCTGCTATTTTTTGTTTTTGTTGGGGGTAAAGGACATCATACACTTGATATAGCACCCCTTAGTGAAGGAACTTCACGGCAGAGGTGCTTGGGTATGGCACATGTTGTCGAGGGATTTCACAGTTTTACGTGCACACCCGCGCGTTTATCCACGAATGGACTGAGCTATACCTGCCTTTGCCTTCCCAGCCGAAGCCGGTCCTCATTAACCAACTTCGGAGGGATGGATGGCTGAGTTGGACCAGGCACCGCCGCGGTGAGTAAACAGTCTGTCCAAGACTGCTACGTGACAGCTATCACATTTGTTAGATGCTCATGCCGTCATGCCTCACTGGGCAGCTGGAGCACAGCGGAGCATTGGACTCATGACCTCTTGGGCCGCGAGCTGCGACGCTAACCATTGAGCCACGGACTCATGCATTTTGTGTGTTGTCTGTGGCCCCCGTGTGGGTTCCGCGGCTTAGAATAGACCCACTCCGTCTCCTGGCCAGCTGTTGGTGGAACTAGTGTTGTCAGCTGTTTAGAAGGACATGTCACTTGAATGAAATGATTGTCATTCTTCTCTATCCACTGCCTGCCTTGAAACAGACATGTTCTTGTGGCATGTCCTTCCGCTTAATTTCTCTCCAGATCTATGATGTTTCTGTGTGGGTTGTCTGGGTAATGTATGGTCGACCTCAGTTTCCTTTTTTCATCAGCAACTAGCCATTCAGCCCACCCAGCAGGGCATTACGTAAGCATCCCCATTTTTGCCTTTTGCCCCCCTAAGGCTCCCGCTTCCCGTACCCATGTGTACACATGCCGGCTCGTCAGCAACAATGCCTTCCTCTATTGCATCGGTGCATTGTCCGCCAGCACCTGTGTGGGTCCTGTAGTCTGTCCAGTGCCCAGTAAACAATCTGTGTGGTGGTGCATGGTCGGCCGGTCTCGTGAGAAGTGAAAAATGCCAGTTTGCTGGCCCATGACTTCCTCCAGTTGTGCCAAAAACCATCCCTGGAGCTACCCTGAAAATTTGCACACATTCGCCACTCTCGTTCCCGAGTTACACACGTACTACTGTTTTGCACCTTACTAAACTAATGTATCTTGTTTTCCTGGCTGTCGTTTTCAATATAATTTGTTCTGTCTTTCCTTGCAATATGGTGGGACTGAAGTCGATCTCAGTGGCCAACTGGCTTCCTTCAGTGCCTTGAAGCTGTTGGTTGGGTCATCAGGCCTGTGAAAATCGTCCCCGAAATGACCTATAAAGTGTCGAGTGGGACGTTAAACCTCTGCTCACTCACTCACTTGCAATATATTTTATTTTCTGTTCTGTCCTTTTAAGTGATATTTAGTATTCTTCTCAGGTGCATGTGGTGAACGGCTTTCAAGCGTTTTCAGTTCACTTCCGACGTGTAATGTAGTACGGGTGTATGTGCAGCGGTGATGTCGAACGAGGAGCTGTATGGCCGCATGAGGCAACAGCGAATGCTGAGAGAGGAACTTCGTGATAAAAAGAAGGAACTTGAAGACATGATGCGCAAAGAACACTCCCTCAAGCACCCAAACTCACTACGTAACCAAGACACTCAGAGCGACGTCGTCTCGTACTCCAACAAGTCTGACGTGTTTGGGTCCGTTTCTTTGTCGTCTACTTTTCTAATTGATATTCTTGTAAAAGTTGATGCTGTTGACAGTGAGTGGTTTAATGTTATTGAGTTTATTAAAGATTTAGATGTACAAAACTGGCCTCAGCTTTACTACATTATGTTAGTCATCATGATGTCCATTATATAAGTCATCAGTGGTTAGAGTGTCCGACTTGGGATTGAAAGGTCCCTGGTTCGATTCCCGGGCGGTGACAAAAAGTGAATGCATGTTTGTAAATATTTACCGCTATTGAGTTGTGTTGTATGTTATATTATGTGTTTGGTTGTTGTTTCGGTTTGTACAGTTGTTAATTTACGGCACTGAGTAAGCCTTGCGCCGCTATTTGGCAGTGTCTATATTACTGTGCTAAACTGCATATTTTGTGTTCAGTTCATATGATGATTTGTGTTATATTATATGCACTGTCCTGCATGGCAGATATTGTGTAATACAGCATTCGTGCTGCAATACGAACGAAACTATCATTTTTTAAAGATACAAAAATGAAAATTTGAAGATTGTGCGGCAACGAATCACATGCACCAGCTTGCACAGTTACATCATCCAGTTGTCTGCTGTACCTGCAGAATCTTGTGGGTGTGACTTGTTGCCGCGCAATCTCAGGTCTAAAGCCCATGACAGACGACCCAAGTTCTCCGTCCAAGAAACTCGCGCGAGAAACTTGGACGGAATAGAGCTGTGACCAACTCGGAACAAGTTTCTCGCACGAGAAAAAACTCGTGCGAGAATGCATGACATACGAACAGAGTTTCTCGTACGAGTTTCTTGGACGGAGAACTTGGGTCGTCTGTCATGGGCTTTAGATAGTCTTTAATGGAGTGGTTGCCACTTGATGTTGATAATTTCGTTATTAGGCCCCGAAGGTTCCTAACATCCTCACGGAGGTTTTCATATTCCCCTTTTAAAGAATACCAGGGGCTCCACTGGAGGATGGACTATGGGTCCATCTGCGGCCTGGTTCTACGAAGGACAACTTTGCCTCCACCGAAACAACAACAACAACAGGCCCCGAAGGTTCGTTGTCCACATTTTGGGTGTTTGCGGCACAAAGAATGTTGAAATCTATGAGCTGTCGTGTCTTGTTAGTGCCAGCACAAGTGAGGATGTGACGATGGCTACATGGGGCGGTTCAACAGCTGGTAACATGGAGAGTATTGATGAAGATGATGATGACAACGATGATGATGATGATGATGAGGGTGCTGCTGCTGCTGGTCAGAATGGTGAGCATATGTTCTGTTTAATGTAGGAATTTTGTAGATGCCAGCTATAAGAACTCTGCGGCTGGTCCGATCCATTGTGGTAGGAGACCACTAGCTAGATGGCACCCACGTCACACGCTGTTCAGAAATGTTATTCACGTTACTCAGTTATTGATGCTGAAAACATCTGGTAGTAATTTGGTACTGCATCAGCTACCACATAGCGATATAGCAAGGCGCTGTATTAGAAATGCTGCTCGTTGAACCGGGCTGGGAAAACAATTTACCAGGTCTAGTCTGGTCTGGAACCAGGCCTCCAACCTGTTCTAGACTGAAAATTTTGAGTCTTCTTCTTCATGTTTTTCTGAAGTTGACCTGTATTGGCTTAAGCTTGTAATTCTAGACCCTTTTTATTTCTTCTTGACTGGAAAGTGTAAAAGGTGAGACTAAACCGTGTCGTTCGTAGGCAGTTGGCGGCACAGTGTAGTGGTTAACGTCGTTGGTCAGATCAACGAAGTTAATCAACGCTGGGCCTGGTTAGTGGCTGGATGGTTGACCATTCTCAGGCAGGTAAACCATCTAGGTATGTAGTCAGCCAACTAGGTCCACTCTGCTTTCCATCCCTCAGGGGTCAGTAAAATGAGGACCAGCTTTTGCCGGGAAGGCAAATTCCTAGTTCATACTGTTCGTGGATAAGTGCGTGGGTGTGCTGGTAAAACGGAAAAACCCTTACAACGTGTGCCGTTCCTTCACTGCTCTTGAGGTGGGCTTCCAACTAAGAGGCGCTATAACAAGTTTCCGCACCATTACACGTCCCTACGTTCTGTGGTCTACATGTCTGGGGACAATTATTTCCGCTAAGAGCTTCGAGTGTTTGATGCATGTCACGTTGCCCAAACAACCAAGTCCATCACCATGCAATCTTTGCAGGGTTGTAGCCCATCCTTTCCAGTCTTTCCATACCAAATATGAATTTGGTAGCTCGAGGGGATCCTCCTCATTGAAAGTGTCAAATTGGAGAGGGGTAGGTAAAAGTCAGACAGCCAGACCAATATGCTCTCAAGAGCTGCTCTCTGGTGAATGACTGCGAGTCGCAAAATCTGGCAAGCAAATCGCAGGCATTCACCAGAGGGCAGCTCTTATTGGTCGCGTTGTCAGTGACAGCTAAATATGGAAATACGTTTTGCACGACACGACACACTGACGTTTGAGGACTGTTGTGGTACTGAGTATGATATGTTATAGTGCAAGTGTAGTATAGGTAATACGTTATTGGATGTAGCGTTATCTGTAATATTTGTAGTGTTTCGTCACGTGGCCGCTGGGCGTCGTGGAGTGATGCGGGATGAGGATGCTGACGTTGATACATCGGCGGTTCCCAGTACAACTGCCAGTGCTACTGGAGGAGGTGGCAGTGCTAGTAATATCAATGATGAGATTTCAATGAAGGCTGCACACAGTAGACGTATTGCCGGCTCACAAGCCACTTCTTACCACACTGCTGGTACGTGAGGCATTTTTTAACGGATGTTAAGTATAGTAGGAAGTTGACAGGAAGTGAAAAGAAAACTTAAGAAGTTGTTTTTGATAATATGTCAGTATGATGGCAGTACAAAATATTAATTTATGTTTGTGTCTGTCTGCTGTGTATCTGTCATCGGACAGTCCAGCTGCTGCAGGGTAGTGCCACCTAGTGATTTCGGTGAAAAAATGCAATTAGTTTAAATTAGTTTTATTATCTGTAGATAACACGTAGATGACACGACGTGATTTGATGCAGAGTCTGTTTAAAACTGAACAAGAGGCAAAAGTGATTTGACAAGGCTGCACCGAACGACCCTGCACAGTGAAGCAGAGTGTCAAGTCGGCATTTGTGACAAACAGACGGACGGACAAACTTACAGACAGACACCGCGCGCATCGGTAACAATACTCTGCATCTCAGGCATTGGATGCAACCTAAAAAGTAAAATGTGCATTCTTACACTTCGTTTAAAACTGAACTCTGTTGCCGAAACTGAGTTTTAAACAACGTGAAGACATAACATCGTTTCTAAATGAAGCACACAGGCCGATGAAGTCAGCGGACTTTCTCCCGATTGGGTCCTGGACGGTGATCTCTGTTGATTTGATGCAACGCTGTGCTTGAAATAGGCATTCGGCTATAAATACATGAAAAAGGCCACACATGTCAGGCTTTGAGCTTTCAGAGTTTAAGCTGCTTAGTTTCTGTTTTGATGTTCACGTTTTCAGTTTCCACGTCAGTATGTAGTGTGTCTGCGTGTTTTTTTGTGACAACGTATACAGATGGTGGAGCTAGACACGACTGGCCGATCACTGGGTCTCGGGTCGTGAACGACGTACATGGACGAAGACCTCGGGGAGGTTTGGGTGGCAGACCATGTAACACTGATGAAGTGAGTCATACTACTATTTGTCACGGCTGTCTTGTAATACTGTTGTTTGCGCCTTCTGCCATTGTCCGTCTATGGTGATAAGTGTCAGCGTTACCTGATGTTCATGGTGTGGGAGCTCCAGCGTGGGCCAAGTCCATTGTGCTCACCGGTTTTCTGGCTATTTTCTGTTCGTGTTTTTCGTTATTGTTTGGTTATCAGCACTGGAGCAGTTGATTGCGTGGAAAGATGCATTCCTGGAATGCGATAAGAATGTTTTCTTGTGTGTTGAGTTGCATCTAAAACCATAGATGCTAGAACATTATCTTACAAAAAAAAACATTTAAAAAAACAAGTTTTTAAACTTTAATAGAAAACATGCATAAAAACACGGAACTCAGTCGGTCTCTGCAGTGTCACTGTCTGACCCGTCAATGTTCGCTTCAGTGTTACCGACGTCTGTCATCTCTGCCAGTCGCCGGTTGCTGTGCACGAATATGACATCCCTGCATCAAACCATCAACCACAAATGCTGTTGTAAGAACTAGAATCTGGGGTAAACCTTTTCTACACCCCAGCGAAGTTCCTCACATAGCAGTTAAGGACCTCCTCAGGTTCTTAACGTCCTCACGGAGGTTTTCGTAGTACCCTGGTAAGAAACACCAGGGGCTCCACTGGAGGATGGACTATGGGCCCATCTGCGGCCTGGTTCTACGAAGGACAACTTCGCCTCCACCGAAACAACAACGAAACAACAAAGACTGGATAGTACTGAATGTTACAGACCGAAAAAAGAGCTGTTCACAATTTGACGAAGAGAAATGCATGTAGATGATGGTTTTTAAACTTTTGTAAAAAAAAAACTAAAACAATTTTACATCTATATGTAGAATGCTACTTACATAGCAGACTTCAGTGCTGCACGTTGTGTGTCGGACAGACTGAGGTGCTGAACTCTATGCGGAGTGACATTCGATGGATTCGTAACCGCGTGTCATCGCTGGTTGACAATCTCGCCGATCAGCGTAATGCTGCTGCTGCTGCTGGAATTAACGTCTCTCCAGCTGCTACTGCTCACGGTTTGCCTCACAATTCAGTCTTTGTGGATACTTTGGCATGCCTGATGGGATATTGCTTGGACTGCCTGTACGTTTTTGACCGCGCTGCAGGGTAGCGCCATCTAGTGATTGCAGTGAAAAAATGCAATTAGTTTAAATTAGTTTTATTATCTGTAGATCTATCCTTGTTAGATGACACGACGTGATTTGATGCAGTGAAGGAATACCCCACGTGGTCCCATCAGATCACACATGATGTCCGATGTGGATTGATTTGATAATTAGTAATGATGGTAGATGTCTTATGCGAGTGCAAAACTTAACTGCTTTAATGTGTTTATTTTTGGAATGAGAAGTAGGGAAATACTGCACTAATAATGATATGTAGAAAAACGTGGCACTTTAGGGGCATATACCTGTGGCACTGCATTCAAGTGACATCACGGAGGAGACTTTCAGAAGACATTTCTATTAGTGTTAGACCGAGTACGCCATTTTCAACCTATACCGATACACCGATTTTTTGCATGCTGTCAGCCGATACCGATCCGATACCGATGCGCTTCAAGAGCGGCCGTGTAATGTAATGTAAATTTATAGAGCGCGTAGTCATAAAAAAACCTCTCACGCGCTAAACACTATGGAGCCGACGCTGTTGAGTAAACAGAACTGTCTTTAAATGCTGTCGAAAGCAGGCATCACTGATTGTCAGGTCCCTAAATGCGACAGGAAGACTGTTCCACGCTGTGGGACCCGCAACAGAAAATGCCCGACGGCCGTATGTGGTTAATCTGTAGCGTGCGACCACCAGTGTGTTCTGTTGAGCAGACCGAAGACTGACAGATCAAAGGCTCCCGATGCCGCCGCAGCAACTAATAACAGCGGCGGCGGCCAGCGCGGCGGCGGATGCCTTTGATCTGTGGTGGACAGTCAAACACAGCAACTATCAATAAAGTTTATGTAGATAGCTATAGAGACATAGGCAGTCACGTAACCATACTGCCATCTCTGCCGACATAGCACATTTGTGGCCCTTGCGAATTTGCGCTATATAAATGCCCTTAATAATAATAATAATAATAATAATAATAATAATATAAATACAGTGTGTGTCATAAAAAACCGACCCATCAGATTACGCTGTTTGTACTATCTCTCCACTTGTTTATCTGTACAAACAATATAGCATTTTAATCATCGTTTCTTTCTACTCACGATGAAACCAAACCCTGATAACGGTGTAGAAATTTTACGCAAAAACATTGCGATGTAATCGAAGGACCCCGGAAGCATTTTGACTAATATGAAGTAAGACTGTCCACACTACGCTCCACTCGTACTGTCATATTGCCATCTCACATGTCACTTGCCTGATACTTTTTGGCTTTTGTAGTATTTTGAAAAGTCCTACCACTTCAAGACACGCGTGGCCTTCTGAGGGTCGTGCCTGCTGAGGGTCATCAGAATTGGAAGAGATGGTGTAAAAGGCGACCAGATCTGGTTTTCGTAGTTTTAGCTGCGGCGGGATTTGTTGTGTTTTTTTCTTACCTTGACTTTGGTGGTCAGTACCAGTGCAGTCGATTTCGTTGCCAAGCAACCTGTGATGTGTGAAGTGGGACATGAAGCCATTTCCACTCAGCGTTTACGTAGTATTTGTATTAGGTTGCGTCGAATGTTACCGATGATCGCAGTGTCTGTCCATCAGTCTGTCTGTTACGCGGCTCAACTCGGCGGTGCGTGCAGTATGTGCGGGGTCATTTGGTGCAGCCATTGCCAAATCACTTTAGCCTCTTGTTGGTATGATCATATTGCATCTCATTTCTGCTATCATTAATAATGCTTCATGTTTCTTGGTGTAACTGCTCTCGGCAGGTCACCAGCTGCAGCAGAACCAGCTGGTTCTCAGTCTGAATCAGAGCTACTTCCAGCTCGTGACCAATCAGAATGCCCTGATTGATCGGTTCAACCGTCTGGAGCAGATGGTCCTCAGCAGCCCGTCGGCAGGCAGTAACGTATTGATGGAGGGCTACGGGAGTCAGCGGCTTGGTCCACCGACCAATGATCTGATTAACTCCGCGCCTGGTTACTCTCTCTTCACTGGGACACAGTCACCTTTCAACCTCAACAACTGTATGTATTATCGAGTTACTACTACTACTACTACTACTATGTCGAGCTCGTTCCAGCTCGAGCTACAACAGTCCTCCACTGTCCTTTGTCTTGCATGCAGGCATGCATTTCCTCCAGCTGTAGTCCTGTGTCCCTCGTT
>Ga0126335_1002798_pt1 | contig 10606 bp, 5 predicted proteins | sample OlaspJWI45metaG_FD_108409 | JGI IMG/M metagenome (GOLD analysis project Ga0126335, IMG submission 108409) | Marine gutless worms symbiont microbial communities from Oahu, Hawaii - Olavius sp. 1 OAHU.JWI-45 metaG | ecosystem: Host-associated > Annelida > Digestive system > Unclassified | place... | reverse complement strand
TGAAAGTTTGAACAGCTATCTAACAGTAATTGCGATATACGTTATGTAACGGTCCTGAGCAGACTGCTTACTCACTGGTAGACCAACTTAGCCTTCTATCCCTCCAGGGTCAGTAAATGAAGACCAGATTTAGCAGAGAAGGTAAAGGTAGGTATTGTAATTCCATTCCTGAATAAATGCATGTAGGCCTAAGTGTGCAGGTAATTGTGAGATCCCTTGACAACGCATGCCATACCTTAGCACTTCTGCAGTTCATTCCCCCCACAAACAGGTGCTATATCATCTATCTGTATACTTTTACGTATAGCTTTGCCTAGTGATTAAACCAGGCCTGTCAAAGATGTAGGGATTGGGGAGTGCTATAAACTGCCCAGTGGGGTCTGGGGCACAGCCATGGGCATCAAGAGATTTTGTGCATTTGATCTGGCATGCCCTCGTGTAGCACCACCACTGCTTATACTCGTAAATATGTCTATTTTGATGTCTACATAAGTGGCATTGTTTTACTGCATGGTTAATGGAATAATGGAGTACGTCTGTGTCTGCTAGTGAGTGTACTGTTTAGTTCATTGCTGACTGTGTACATTATACCCATTACTGTTCACACAGGAAGCAAGCTGAAGAATTTCTGGGTCACTCGGAGGCAGGCAACTACTTTGATGTGGAGCCGTGCAACAGTTACCTGAGAAAACTCATCCATGATGTATTTGCACACAAGTATGTATGCAAGAGTATGCAAATGATAACAGTTGTGGTAGAGAGGATACATAAAGAAAGACTATTGTGGCTTGGACATGTCAAAAGAATGAAAAGGACAAGAGTTCCGGTGGCTCGGTGGCCGAGTGGTTAGCGTGCCGGACTCAGGCTCGGAAGAGCACGGGTTCGAATCGCAGTCATGACGCTGTCGAGTAGCAGTCTTGGGTAAACTGTTCACACCCATTGTGCCTAGGTCAACTCAGCCTTGCATCCCTTCGGGGTCGCTAAATCGAGTACCAGCTTTGACTGGGGTAAAGGCGGGAAAGTCACCTCTGCCGGGTGGCAGGTAACACTGTGTGATCCCATATGGTAAGTGATTTCCCGTAGCGGTGTAGATGTTTACACAAACTGCTATAAACTTACCTTTACCTTTTACATACAAGAATTGAAGTAACAGAAAGTCGAGGAAGACAAAGACAACGACGGCTTGATGGCATGTACACGAGAAAACAGCAACATAGGCTACTAGAAGCTAGCACACTGTAGAAGGACCGTCAGAAATGGACTATTTTCATCCAGCCCCGTTGTCAGCAGCCAGATGGAGATTCAGCTGGTGAATGATGGATGGTAGAGACGATGCAGTCTTACACTTACTGGCTGACAGGTTCTGTGTGAAGTATATGAACACTATGTCTACATCCTGCATTTTGCAGCCAGCTTGTAACTGTGTAAAGTATTAGTGTATATTTTACTTTTTTAGTGTGTATGAAATTGACTTTTAATATTTTATCAGTTCAGTTTGTTATTTCATCATTGCAGCCGGCTAGATACTGGAAAGGCTGGAAAAGTATGCCTACCCACTTTTTATAGTCTGTCCTGTGTAATAGCTGGCTGTGAAGCATCCGTAGCTCTGGGATCTGAATTTTCATTTTATAGTCACTGAGACTGAAGTAAATATAGAGTGAAATTGACACAGCATTAGGCTAGGCTGTTCGTTTGGTAGGTCTGCTTGTCAGATGGATATCCGTAAATGGGTTTACAGTCAATGTGCCCCCATGTCCAACCTAACCATAAGCCCTAACCTTAATGCTTACTCTAACCCTTACCCTAACCCTAACATTAACTCTTAACCTATACCCTAATAAGTTGACCTGGGGATATGGGCACGACTTGAGCTGGGGACAAGCTGACTGTCTCCCCATGAGCTTTGATAATTGAAAGTAATGTTGGTCGATAGCACTGTTGGCTTGCAGATGCTGTTTGGTGTTGTGTGTCTTGAGGTATCCAGGCAAGCTCCGTCTGACATCAGTCGTAAATGAACAGAAACTGAAACATATCCGGGTTGAACTTGCCGTGACGCCAGAACAGCAACGACAAGATGACGAGGACAAGCTGAATGCTAACTGCGTATGAATGAATGCAGTGCTCGTTAAAGACATTTATATTATGCTAATTTTTATGCTTCTGCACACCTGTAGGTGGAAGATGCAAGATGCATTTGAGTTATGTTGTCCATCTGTCTGTCAGTCTGTAATAGGCTGTCACAGCAGACACATGATTGACTTGCCATAGGACACTTAATTGGCTTGCCATAGGACATATAATTTTCTTGTCGTAGGCTTCTAGTTCAGTAATTAACTTTTTCACCTGTAGTGATTAATTAACAGTTAATTTTTGCAAAGTAGGAATTTTTGAAAATTGTAAAAAATAAAAATCAATGACTTTAGAACAGTATGGATTAAATTTATTTGTAGTTACATTTTACCCATTCCCGCAAGCAAATGAGTATGTTGACAGTAGTTGTGTCGTTTACGTCAGTAGTGATTTACTTGTAGTGTTACTGTCTAAACTGTACAGTCTTTGGCAAGTTACTGAACTTGTTCCTCTGTGTTTACTTTGTGGCTTTTGAAAGAAAGTGTTACGGAAACGTAAATGATATTACAATGGTTTGCGAGTTTGTCGACAGACATGTTGTCTGGTGTTACAGAAAGACATAGATGATGCTCGCGGCTTCTCGAAAGTGATCGAAATAATCTCAAAGTCGGTCAGTGCTGCTTCTCTGTCTGTGAACCGTTAAGTCTGAAAAGATGTGTGAACTTCCGCTGAGCGAAATGTAGATGTGCACTCCCTTTCTCGTCTCTGTCAAATACTGCTGCTTTTATTCTACTTGTATTTCTGTTGTTGGTGGTTGTCTGTAAAACTAACTATGTGCATGCCTTGATGTGGCTTTCAGGGGAAGCTGGTTGTTGGGCATAACATGGTTCTAGATGTCTTGCACGTGATTGAACATTTCGTCACACCACTTCCGCATGTAAGTTGTTTTGTGTAGAGTTTTTTTCTAGAGGGATATGGAATGCATTACGTGGCTGCGTGTAGAATTGTGCAGTTTACTCTGAGGGCTTGCTGGTGTCCATAAATAATGCAACTGACTGTCTGAGAACTCATGCTGTTGGACAAACCTAAATTAAGTACCATCTGTACCATAGGCCACATACCAATGCCCTTGGTTTACTTACATTATTTGTAGTAGTAATGTAGTAGTTGTAATGATTTTGGTTGTTATGCAGAATTATCAGGAGTTTAAGGAGCTGATGAAATGTGTCTTTCCGAGGTTTGTTTTTTGCTGTACTCCTATATGTTTCACTGGCCAAGAGCAGCTTTTGTACTATCAGATACACACAGGGTTAAAAGTGGGCCGGCACTAGCCGGTACTCCGTACCGGCTGATGCCATCAGCGTGCCGGCTGATAATGCGAGCTGTTGTGAAATTTACAATTTCTATACCTTGTGCACCAATGCAAAGGCGAAGTATAGTAGTAGCGTAGTGCCACCTGATCCTTCAGTCCACTTTTACCACTGGATACACGTGTTGGAAAATGCTGTTACTTGGAGTTGACATCACACCACATGATTGTCACCAAGTTCGTTGGTTACTGTCACTCTTCGTTACTGTCAGTATCCGTCTTATCAGTGGAGTAAGTACTGCCACTTGGGGCACTCCCTTGTGAGATGTGGATGTTAGAATGCCTAATTGTCAGGGTGACTGTTATCTGGTGGGACAAGTTACATTGAGCAGCAGTGTTTTTGTCATTGGCTCGACTCTGGTTCCGCATACTGTGAGAAAAAGAGACGAAGGCAAAGCCGTTTAATTCCTCAGCGTGGAGCACTGAGGTTCACGGATGGCGAAATAAGCTGGGTGTGTGGGTGTCTGGGTGGGTGACGATTTTTATCGAAATGATATCTCTGGATGAGAGGGCCTAAGAACGTCAAATTTGGAGGATGATGCGCACACTTAGGTTTCTTTGAAAAGTTTTTTAATTGTGGCAATAGTATCACTGATGATTTATAGTGGTGCATCAGCAGACTGGAACCAGATCATGTTGACGATTGTAAATATTGTATTGTTATACGTCGTCAGTTTAAGCAGAACAAGGTGCAGCCAAGGGCAAGCACTGATGTGAGTTATGTTGTTGTTGACTTTGCTGATATACACACTGTGTTTGATCAGTTAATGTTGCTCTGACAGATTTTGAGTTGAATTTGATGTCTGTGTAGAATACTGGACACAAAGTATATGGCTTCAAGTGAACCATTCAAGGTAATTATGTAGTTACATCTCTACACACTGACCATTTGCGTGGAAAACCAGAAAAGTTGCAGAATTCAAAAAGAGTCATGAAAATGTTGCCAAATTTGCGGAAAATGTGGGAATAGTTAGGGAAATCAGTGGATGATCTGGCATTTTTGTTCTCAGATGTAGTTAAGATATTGGGCCAGTATGGTATACAGTTGATGTGTGTATGTATAATACAGTCTGTTACTGTCTGTGGACTGGAAAAGTAGGGATTTTTGTACAACCTGGAAAGTTAGTATCCCTGCATTGTGTGGTCTTTTCTTCTGACATTTTGTGCTCGTTGGCACAGATGGAACATTAATTGATGTAGCTGCGTTTGTGTGCAATGTTTATTGCAGGACTGTATCAAAAGCACCGTGCTGGCAGAAATGCAGCAAGATCTGGAGAAGGCGCCATTTGTAAAGCCACAGGTTGGTAAGTCATGACACGATGCATGCCGTAGTCTCATGATGCCTTGTTAACCAGCACATAAAATGCTTGCTATCGCTGAATTGTATGTTGGAGCTGTCAGCAACCCCTGAGCAACGGAAATCATATAGGGCAATTTAAGTGTAATTTATAATAATAGTATTTGCAACTAGTAAGTAAGAAGGCGAGTAGAAATTAACATCCCATCGTGACATTATAGGTCATTTCAGAGATGGCTTCACTACCACTCAGTTGACCCATAGTCTGATCAAATCAGAACTAGTGAAACCAGGTTGTGACTCGAAAAACAGAAACTGCAGGTAGAAAAATACTACTACTGTACACATAACAGAAAACTGATAAGCCTATTTTAGTTGCTGTTCACACAGTCTGGGTAGGAAATGGTGCAGGCCTATTCTACAGCTGTTGGGGTGTATAGACTCTAGAGTGTTGATGCTGGGAGCAGTGTGTCAGATGTGACTGTGATCATGTGTTGCGTGTGCACGTACACAGCTGATTCCGTCGACTTCCCCAGCTACAGCAGTAGCGGCAGCGTGCGGCTACATGAAGCTGGATATGATTCATTCATTACTGGGCTGTGTTTTGTCAGCATGACTAATTATCTTGGTTGGTTGAAGATATAATGTTGTTATTGTCCGTGCGCCTGCTGCGAGCAGGTATCGTTTTTGGCAGCATCACTCTGCGCATGTCTGCATCTATCTGTCCGCACAAAATGTCAAAAACTACTGATCAGAAATTGATGTAACTTGGTAGGAATATGCCCCATGGTGAATGCTAGAAGTGGTTGGAAGTTGGTGACATTTGACCTTTGACCTTGAGAGTTATTTTAAAGTATTTTTTCATTTACAATGCCAATCCAGCCTTTGGCTGCTATATGAAATAAAACCACTATTCATATCTCGTCAACTGTTAGGAGTTTCAAATGCCTTAACCCAGCAACTTCATTTTCGGTGTGAAGGTACATTTTCAGAATATCTAGGGTCACCGTCGAGATTCAAGCCACGGGCAGGTATGTGCTCCCCTTGCACACAGTTTAATTATAATTATTGTAAATGATTCCTTGTTATTACTGGATGTAGATATTGAGGGCAATTTAGACACCCCCAGTTGGAAAGATTGGTGTTTGATAAATGAAATCTCACAACATTAGAAAACACATTTGTTCCAGTGTAGATCAATATGCTTCCTGTACATTCAATAACTGTCTCGTGCATGTCTTATGCTGGCACCGACACTGACACTGAACTTGATGAGTGACATACACACTAACTACACTGACACTGTTCATTTATACAGGAACAACAGTGTGCAGACATGTTGGTGTTGATGACAGACTTGTGACGCAGTACTACAACAAGTGAGTAAGACTTCTGTGAGGCTTCTTGAAGTGTCAGATACATCAGTTTTGAACCCCATTCAAAGACTTTGAATTCATCTTGGACCCATTGTGCCAAAACTGTGGACCCAAACTCATGATGTTTTATTTTTTTGACATACACAAAACACATTATACAATTTTTAAGTTGTATGTTTTCTCAAATTTACAACGAATTTGAACTTTCCAAAGTTGTGCATCAAAGAGCTTAAAGATTACATAGTTTTGTTGCAAATTTAATACACTTTCACTTTTCAGTGAAATCCAGCAGGATTGGTTGAATTTGCCGAGTTGTGTTGGTTGAGTGTGTCAAGCCAATTTGTCTGCTCTGTTGACTTGTCACATTGAGACTTGAAAGCATGTTGTCTTTTAATTCTTTCTTTTAATAAGCGATTGATTGACATCGTGATAAGTGAGAAGGTGTAATGATCTGACAGCCAAACACAGCCGCAGTAGTAGTATTGCAGTGTTGTTGCTGATAATTGTAGACTCTACCTGATGCGAATGCCTGATGTCGGATTCATTAACCTAGACGGTCCTGATGGTGTGTTCTTCTCACTGTTTACTAGCAGTTTAGTGGAGTAATGTATAGCAATAAATGACAACAGTAATAAAGTTGCACTTGAACATTTGCTGCTGTTTTGTCCTGCCAGCATTTATCGTCATACAGTCATCAGTACCAGAGAGAATTTATTTTGCATTTTATGCTTTTCTTATTGTGGGATCACGTTGAATTTACAATTTCATAATTGCCAATTGCATGCTGTGATTTGTGTTTCTTGGTGCATTGAAAGCTACATGTGTAAATTTGCATATGTGCTGTGTTGCAGCTGCCATCTGCCGTGAGCACGTTTTCCATCTGACATTTCCAGACAACTGGATTGCAGAAGATATTTGCCAGTTATTTTCACCGTACGGTAGGTTTACTGCACATGTACTGCTGTTTAAGAGCCATTTGGTTAATTTTTCAGAGTTGTGCAAGAAAATAAAAAAAGTCCAAATTTTGAAGACAGTTGCTGACTTGCAAGAGCAGTTGCGGTTGTGTTAGGTGTAACCTAACACAAAGTCTTGATAGAGAATAAGTGTGTAATTAGGAGTTATTATTTGCTGTTGGCATTCGTGAAGTATTTGAGCTATTGAATTTGGAGATAAACGTGGACATCTGTACTACATACATGTGTCTGTCATACATGTTTGTGTGTGGCCTGTCCATGTGTCATCAGGAGGTGTACAGATAGTGTGGCTCAATGAGACATCAGCATTTGTTGCACTTCATGATCAGTCACAAACCAGCACTGGTCAGTTCTCAGTCAAACTTTGTCTGTACCTGTTTACATACTACATAGATAAGTTTACCCCCTCCACACCGTGAGTGTCTCCGGGAGCTGGTTGCAATTGTGTTTTGTTTGCACCAGTCTGGCTACGTAGGTCATTTCTAAAATGATGTACAATGTTTACTTAGTGACATGAAAGCATATTGACATTTGGTCTGATTTGTTTCAGTGTGTCTTTGTCTGTCTTTCTGTGTGTGTCTGTGTTGTCGGGTTTGATGTTTTAGATGTGGTTTTTATGTACATTTTATTTGCAAATCAGCAGATATGAACAGAAAATGTCTGCAATCTGTAACTAATTATGCAGTTGTCTCAGACCATCCAGGTCTTTCACACATCTGTGATGCCTGACACACAGTCACTACCCCATCTCTAGCCTGGCAGATGACCCACGACAGCCAGTCAACCTGGCCTCTGCCGAGGTCTGTCAGGTCTTGCTGTTCGGTCGATCGTGACATCTTTATGTCTCTGGCATCGTTTGTATCTGTGTGTCTGACGTCGAGGATGTTGATGTCAGCGCCTCTGTTTGTCTTCTATTAGTCTGTCTGTATGTCGTCTACCTGTGTCTGCAGTGTTGAGGACATTGAAGTTTGCCATTCATCGCAAGTATCGTCTGCTCACGTTCTCACAGTACCAGCGTCTTCTCAGCCTTACTGCAGCCAGTACCAACACCACTGCCAGCAATACCACCACTCCTCCTCCTCCTCCTACTACTACTGCTGCTGCTGCTGCTAGTGTGGCTGGTGCCAAGCATTCAGCAAGTCATGAGTCTGAGCCTGCGTCACCAGTGAAGAAGCCTTGTCATCACAGCAATCCACCTGTGTATGTTACAACACTTGCATCTTTCATCTCATTTTGTTCGTATCAGTCTCTGTCTGTATGTGTGTCTCACATATTAATGGTGGCTCAGGATGTTGTGTGTTTGAATCCCGGTCATGGCACTAGTAGCCTTATGTGTCTGTACATTAGTGTACCATGCAGGCCCCGGGAGTTGTGGTGTGAGCCCTATCATGTGTCGGCCTAATTGTGTAAAAGACACTAAACCAGACTTTTGTTTCAATGGGTTTAGCTTTAAGTTAGGAGTTTATTTGATCACATTTTTTTTGTTTTCGTGCTAGTTTATTTGCATTTGTAATTTCAGTGTAGTTACAGTTGTTGTTTGGTAGTCAGTGCCAGTCCTGTGGACTGCCAGTGAAAGACCATCTCTGAGATGATGAATGTAGAGCATTTGATGTGCTGGTTTTAATGAGATGTTGCTTGCCACAGTTCTTGAAAGTGGTGCAGTACTTAGACTACTGATCACAAGTGACTGATATCTCTCAAATGCAATAGTGTAAGCACTTTGATTTGTGTTTGGCTCGTTTCTCATATTCTGCATGTATGTGATAGCCTGAAGCCTAGCTAAATGTTTTATTGTGATGTCATTGTTCTGTTTGGTAATGTTTTGACGTGCTGTTATTGTATTGTTCTGATAGAGAGTCACCAGTCTGTGGAGAATTAGCTGTGAATGATGATGCCGTGACTTGTCCTGATATCACTGATGATGTTGGTGATGAGGGCAGTGTTGAAGCAAGTCAGACGTCTGACACAACACACAGTTCTGGTACAGTGGCTAGTATACTTCTTTTCCACTAAAGTATGTATTATATCAAATAACCACATCTGACACAACAGACAGATTTTTTACCTTGATAGAGACCGAAACATCAAGGTGAAAGTGTGCAAGTTGTGTCAGATGTAGTTATTTTATATAAATGTTTAACCCAGTTAAAGAAGATGTTTAATAAAATATGTATTTTTGTTTTTTACCTGCGAGTGTTGTTTTGTGTTACCCATTTCATTTATATCTATTTCCATGTTTTGTATCATCTACACACTGCGTCTGAATGTAGGGTTTAAAAAAATTTACATTAAGTTTGCTTCATGTCCTTGTTTCCTTAAGAGAAATGACAAAGCATTACATAGAAAAGAGAATTTTTAAAAGTTGTGTCTGCAGGTATATTAAAACGAAGTCAAATCAAGTTTTTAGTTGTCGAGTTGCTTGGTTGTCAGTACCACTGCAGTTGAGTTGATTGCTGTGAAAGAGTCTTTCTAAAGTGGCCTGTAGTGTATTCAGTAGAACTTTATACTACTTACCTACTTGCTGTGTGTGTTCTGTAGGCTGCAAGTTATTTGATGAACCAAACACGTGGTAGTGGTATGCTGTGAGCAAATGGGCGACAGCTGATGGAACTCTACAGTAGTTGTGATGCATACAATACAGCACTATTGTTTTAGATTGATGGCAACTACTTGACTGACTAAACTTATTTCTTCAGACCTGTATTATTTCATCTGTTGCGTTATTATAAGACTAACGAATCAGTAATTCTTTGGATAGAATCATTTTTAACAACGAGTTAAAATTAATGTTTTTTTCTCAGACTGGGCTGATGTATTAAGTGGAATACCACAGGGAACTATTTTAGGTGGGTGTGATATTCGACTCGGAATTCAGCTTTGTTTCTTATTGTAAAGGAATAAACACCGCATACTCCATGCTGGGTTTGATTAAGAGAAATTTTATATATCAGAGGAGGCGTTTGTTACATTATATAAAAGTTTAGTTAGATGTTATTTGGAATATGATAACTCGGTACAGAATCCACATAGATAAGGTTTAATTAAAGATCTATAAAAGGTCCAGATGAGAGCAACTAAGTTGGTCTTACCCTGTTAATCATGTAACGAATAAGGAAAGGCTTCTGCAATTACAAGATGTGATTGAAGTTTATAAAATATTAACAGGCTAATTTGACACTAATGTTACCTTAAGTTTAAAAAACATTAAGTTTGTGGAACCAGGGGGCATAATTTAAAGCTAGTCAACCGTAGATGTCATTACGATATAAGGAAATATTTTTGTACACGAATAATAAATACTAGGGTTGCCACCTTTGCACTTTCCCAATCCGGGACGGGGGTCCGGGGGTATCACCCCCCGAAAATTCTTGGAATTCCATATGCGATTTGGTGCATCTTGAGGCAATCTGGTGGCAGTTATTTGTAGGCCGTCAGACCCGATATATTTGTAACTTTGCAATAAAAATCGAACCGAACTGCCAGTTACAGTGTGCTCATGATTGTACTGTATTGTTATTGT
>Ga0126335_1002797_pt1 | contig 10607 bp, 6 predicted proteins | sample OlaspJWI45metaG_FD_108409 | JGI IMG/M metagenome (GOLD analysis project Ga0126335, IMG submission 108409) | Marine gutless worms symbiont microbial communities from Oahu, Hawaii - Olavius sp. 1 OAHU.JWI-45 metaG | ecosystem: Host-associated > Annelida > Digestive system > Unclassified | place... | reverse complement strand
GTTACGTGAGAGTTGGATGGTTCGTAGATGAACGTTGTCAGCGAAGACGTCTGCGTGAAGTCTTCGGATGTTGTTTGCGCTGAGGTCGAGTGCACGCAGCAACGGCACACGACGTAGATCGCCCCCAGCGAACACCGTGTATTTCAGACGTATTGAATCACAATTATGTTAACAAGTACTTACGTTTGTCCTCGAGTACAGCCAAGAAACAACGGCAACACCACGATCACTACCAGCTTCGTACTCCTCATAGCGACCATGTTGTCACTGTGTGTTCCAGATAGACTGGATCACAGTGATGTTAAGATGGTCTCAAGAACTCAAAAACTAGCCTCAAGGACAACAAAGAACCAAGTTCAAGGGCAAGCACAAGGGCACATCACAGTCACACGTCGTAGATCGCCTCGCTGCAACGTCGAGATGTGGTTCCCGGCCAGTGACAGTGCCACCAGCTGAGACCCTTCAAGTGGAAACGCTTCGTGTGTCACAGTTCTGATGGAGTTGGACTCTACCAGGAGGCGACGTACCGACGGCGGCAGACCGACGGGCAGCCGCGTCAACCGGTTGTGGTTGAGCCACAGTTGCTGTAGATAAGGCATGTTCTGAAACGCGCCGTCTTCCACCTGCAACGCATTGGAATAGTCGAACTACCGCAGTGCACGGCAGTCTGCGTTATATGCCAGTTTTAGAGCAGTCTAAACAAAATATATTATTTTTAGCGTTTTCTTGACCGTTTAAGCTGTACGAATATCTCACCTCATACGTCTGCTTACTCATTTATCAACCACACCGTGCCAGTCACTATACTCGACTGCACTATGAATAAGAGAATACATAGGCCTACGGATTTTAACAATAATGCTGTACATACAGTTCCAGCTGCGATAAAAAAAACACACAACTATCTGCCACTTACGAAATTTACCAGACATGCCACCGTTATTACTGATAGTTCATAGCTACTGCCCAAGAGTTCCGCGGCCGGAGTCGAACCCACGACCTACCCAGTCGTGGGAACAAAACTAGCCGCTACACCAGCGACTCATCCACACTTGACTGGCGAATGGCTAAACGGGACGCCGACCCAGCAACTGGTTGCAAAAACCCTACATTTTAAAAGTCTTTTTAAAACACTTATAAATCTCAGAATTCCAATTTTAGGCTTTTTAGTTGTGCTATTAATTATGCAATTTAATAAAAGTGATATTCAAATTAGCACAGCGATATGTTACAATTACTCTTTCACTGGAATTGTCTTTAGTACGATGCAGAATGTTCCTTGGCTTCACTGGCGTCATTTTGTTCTTTAAAATTAAAAACCTAAAAACCATTTTTGAAAATTTTTAAAACACCGCCAAAAAACCTTTAAAAATTCTTTAGAAACCTTATTTTTTTCCAGCCCTGCGCCAGCCCAGTCGCCTGCCGGCTTGTGATTATCAGAACTAATTGCCTTAACTGAGTTGACCAACCTCTGCGATGGAGTTTTCGTCAAGTACAAGTATGCTGACGAACGGCGCGTCACGGAAGGTGGAGCGTTGCACGGTCGTCATGTTGTTTCTACGCAGCACACGGACCCAGTTTATGCGTCAGATCTCAACCAACACTACCTGTATCCCCTGGAATTCACTCCAGAACCACCAATCACCTAAATCCAGGTGGACGTCACTTAGGACCACCCTCGACGCCCGTGGATCGCTGAACGGACTTCACGTTGTTTCTACGCAGCTGTAGATAGCGAATGGAAGCAGGCAAACCTCGAGGAACACTCGCTAGATGGCACTCCGACAGGTCCACGTAGGACAGGAACAGAGAATGAAAGTGAAACTGAAAACGCTGCACGCTGCCGATTGGGTTTCGACGAAGTACGAGGTACATGAGCTTCAACCAGCTACAACTTGGAACTCGAAAGCGCGGATCTTAATCATGGTCAGAACTCAACTCTGATTTCAATACTAGCCATAACCCAACCCGATCACTACCACAACCACGAGCTTAACTGCGCTAACTAGAATTTTGTCACTCTGACCTGTGTCATGGCTACACCAAACGCTAGCCATACCCAACCTAAACCCTGACCCAGCTCTGATCGAGGTACATGAGCTTTCGCCGCTAACTGTGATGGGTCCGTAATCACGGCTGAATACCAAATTCTAGCCGTAACTCAGACCCAATCCCAAGTCAACCTGACGACAGCTGTGGTACATGAGCTTCTCGAGGCTCCTGAACGAGCGACGGTCCACGTGCACGATGTGGTTCTCAGAGAGTAGCAGATAGCGAAGGTTTAGTTGGTCGCGGAACGTGAACTGCGTTATGTCGGTGAGACGGTTGTTACGTAGGTCAAGGCGTGACAACTGACGAAGACCGGCGAACGCGCCGTCGACGCTCGTCAGTCGGTTGTCTGACAGATCGAGATGCAGCAGCATCTCTGCACCGCGGAACGCGTGCGGCTGGATCTACAAACAACTGGCCGAAGTAATTTGGCGAAGGCCGCATTGAACCCCATCCCACTTGCCGCCAGGGGTGTAGTGGGGCGGGGACGCGGGGGGACGGCGTCCCCCAACTTTTTTCGACAGGGGGGACGCGTCCCCCTACTTTTTTGACATCTCTTGTCAACAACACGAAGGCGAGGTTGTTCACAACGCAGTCGTCAAATGTCAGTAGTCTCTGTGACGCAAGGTCTGATGCATGTAAGCAACAGTATCATGACCTAAGCTAATTAGGCAGTTTGAAGTCCTGGAAGAAACGACATGGCCTTCTGATGTCCCGCGTGGCAGGACAAGACCAAAGATCCGCTGTGGCAATTTTTCTGACGTGTATGTAGGCCTAAATTGTTTAAAAATCTTTGTCTAAGTCTTGTTTCAGGCGTCCCCCCACTTCTTTTTTATGACTACACCCCTGCTTGCCGCCCGCGGGGGATGGCACCCCCAATCTGATACAATGTTGCTCAAGTCCCAGGGATCTCCACCGCAAACGGGATGTCGATCCATTTAGCCGTTTTTGCACAGCCCGCCCGCGTAACAGACAGACTGGCAGACGCCGGGATTATCTATCGAAATAGTCCGCATCTCATGAATTGGATGCGGTCTTAACAACAATACAACAATACTAGTGTGTTAAGTATTAAATCGCATTTAAGTACGTTTGTCTAGCTGAAAATGCGTAATATCTCAAACATACGGCGGTGAGGTTGTTAGCGCTGAGATGCAGGTTCTGCAGTGAAGGGACGAACTCGAACGCGCCGTCGAGTATTCGTTGTATTTCGTTGTTGTCGACGTTTAGTCGGACAACGTTGCGCAGGGCAACAAGGGACCCGGAAGCCAACAAGGTCAGCTGATTGCCGGACAGGTCCAGTGAGGTCACCGTTGGACTAATGCCGCTCCGTGGTACCTGGCATTATCATCGTCATCATTGTCATCATTGTCATTTCGTTTAACAACTATTAGAAAACATGACTTTCTTGTCCAATGTGGCTTTTTTGCATATTCTATGTCTTACGCGTTGATTGGGTTAAACCCTTACCCTAACCCAAACCTTAACTGAATGTCAAAAAAACCACATTAGACAAAACAGCCGAAAACATTTGCAAGAAACGGCAAAATTAGTCTGCGCGTGCCTTGCATTTTGCTGCTTTAGCATTGTCCTTGGCCAGATGGTCTACCGTCAACTCGCCCCCAAGGCTAACTTAACCCTATGGCCCTAACCCTAACCCTAACCGCAACCTAAACCCTAGCGAGTTCTAACGAGTTGAGCTGAGGACGATGAGTTGACTGTCACCCAGCCCAAACGTGAACTCACGTGACAAGCAAACAAAGTAAAAAATCTGCATCACTCAACATGTACAAATGGGACAGGATAGTCAACGACTGGCTACAATAATGTCGTAATGGCCACATCGAAGTGGCGCCACCTGGCGAATGAGTAAGATCAGTCGGTCGCGTGACAGAGAGACAGACGGACTGACAGATAAAAAAGTAATCGCATCTCATATATTCGGTGCGGCCTAAACAGGCATTAGACGTCAGTCGTTAAGTTCTGAACTCAGTACTGTTGTAGGTAATAAGTGCTTTAAACAAAATAATAGCTTTGAACCAAACGCGGACCACCCGCGTTGTGGATTTTTTTACCGCAGTGACCTTGGCAGTGACCTGGTGATAGTGATACACGAACTCGACCTGCACTTTCGGAAGATATGCACCAGCGTACCAGGTGTAGCGGTAGCGCGTTGGTCTCGATCAACGTGGTTATCCTACATCGTACCCGGTTAGTACTGGGATGGGTAAAGTTCACGAGTTCGAATCGCGTTCGCATCCTCTCGGTATTTAATCAGCCACCCAGGCCAACTCAGCCTGGTCATCCCTCCGGGGTAGGCAAAATGAGTACCGGTGTAAAAACCGGGAAGGTAACAGCAGGTTATGGAAGAGGTGTGATCTACTGTCCATAACACTGAGTGTTTGCTCACTGCCGGCTCAAGACCTTGGACACGGAGATGAGCACCGCATCATAGTCGCAGAGCTGTGACAGCGCAATGCTGACTGATGGTAAATTTGTCTTTTATTTTATTTTTTTTACCAGGAGTGAACTTTGGAGCTTAAGAATTTCGAACGTTATAGCGGTTCATACATACATACTAACATAGTTAACAAGAAGCTCAGCTATCGCTGACAAACCGCCCGACGCTTGTACACGCCGATGTTAAGATCTCCTTCACACAAAACGCTACGAAGCACAGCTTTCCGTGCTGTGCTGTCAAGAGCTGCCGTCTGGTGAATGACTGCGATTTTCTGGCCGGATTTTTCGACTTTTACTTACCCTTCACCCATGTCACATCTGACGACGTTCATCCCCTCGAGCAATTCGGGTTCATATTTGGTATGGGAAGACTAGAATAACTGGGCTACAATCTGGTGAAGGTCGCGTGATAATCGACTCAGTCGTTTGGGCGCAATATATCGACGTGACACACAGACAGCCACGTAGCCATAGCAAATGCGGCGCCAACGCACTGCAGTGCGTCGGGCGGCAAAAACCGACGCCTGCAAAAATGTAGGCTACACCACGCTGGTACGCGGGTGGTCCATGACAGCGCGGGTGTGCTTAGTACAACTTACCTCGACGAGCCCGGCGTTCCGGCAGGAGATATGGTCAGACTGAGTTGAACACAGACATCCAGAAGGACATGCAGACATAGAGCGAGACATAGCAGAGATACGGACAGACACACAGCAACATACGACCATCGTCACTATCAGCCTCACTCCAGATATCATGATGACGTCACGGTGCTATTTATAGCAGCATCACGTCATCGGCAGCAGCGGCAGCAGCGGCAGCAGCGGCAGCGTTCTTTGTCGTCATGGAAACCATCATCTCTCCTTTCTCCTTATTCCCTCCTGTAAGATCAAAACCTCACCATCAACAGAAAGCCGTAATTAATTTGCATCAGCCAAACACATCAAAACAGGATTGGTTTTTAATCAAAGGCGTACCACCCGCATGTGTGTTAATTATAGAAGCGTGTTGTATTGTTCTCTCACCTGGCGAGTTTTTAGCGTTATGTGGGGCGTGGGCGTGTAAGTGATTTAGTACTAATTATATCTATGTTATCTACATTTTCTTACACTTCCGGTGACCTCTCCATTTCAACAGTATAAGATTCCCTCGAGTTATCGGGTTCATATTTGGTATGGGAAGACCCTAGAATGGCTGGGCTACAACCTGGTGTAGGTTGCATGATGGTCAACTTAGTCGTTTGGGCACAATACATCAACGTGACACACATACAGCCACATCGCCATTACATAGCAAATGCCGCGCCAACGGGCAGCAAAAATTACATAACGCTCGTAAGCCGCTATAAGGTCGTTTGATATGTTTAAAGATGAAATGTCTGCAACAGCGGCGCTCGGCAGAAGCTATTCACGGATGACCAGTCGTTTCGTCGCTCGGCCGCGGCGTCTGACTGCAGTGCCGGAAGAAGCTGATGACAGGCGACGCATGCGCGAAAAGATTACACGGTACTTCCGGTCTGTCGGCTGTTACTGATGACGTCATTAATCACGTGTCAACTCGACACGTGGGTGTCCTGTCTGTGTCCAATCGTAACTGACGCCAAGCGGGCGATGACCGTGATGTTGTTAAGGTCAACGTCAATGTCAGTGTGTTTTATATAGCGCATAACTGCAGAACAAGCTAGTTTTTGCATTGTGATCAGGGCTGCTAATTACTGTATATTTCTGAATGCAAGAATGCAAGTATCTGTCAATCCATCAGTCAGTATGCCTTTCTTTTCCAGCACGACAGTCGCATAAAAGTTACGACAGATGCACAAATAAAAATCTGACGGAAAGGTACAATAGAATACTTTCACGTGTGACACCTTAGTTAACAGAGACGCCCTTCGAACAGCGTCTGCGCCTGCAGTGCGTGCGCCTATAGCCGTAGCCCGTCTATAGTGCCTAGTGCCTAGTCCCGCCTGCAGGGCGCGTGGCCGGCCGGTGCAGTAGGATACGAAAAATGCCAATTTTCTGGCCACTACCAACAACTCCCGCAATTTTTTGCGCCTGAAACTATCCCAGGGCCACCCGGGCCTACCTTAAAAATTTGGAGGCTGTAGACGCACCCGTTTCCGAGTTATATGCAAACAAACAGACAGACATACATAGGCCTACACACAAATGGAATTATTATATCAGAAGTTTATGTTCTTACGTAAGATATTTGTAAAAGACACAAATTTCAGCAATACAGATAAATTTATCCACAGACAGACCCACATGAATCATTTACGGTATAGGAATTCCGACAATCTTAAACCGCAGCAGCTTGACGAAATTCATGCGAGCTGTGTCGCTCGTCCCCGAAATGACCTATAAAGTGTCAAGTGGGACGTTAAGCCTCTACACACACTCGCAAGCTGTGTCGATGTAAACTTACCTGCGAGACCGCAAACTATCGCAGAAATCCAATAACGCCGCACTGCGTGAAGGCAACGCGCGGCGCCTGGGTGGCATATGATCCAATCGGCGACCTACCGCAAAGTTCAACGACTAACCGGCGACAGGACAGAGCTTTCTAGGCGGACGTTTTCAATTTCTAGCGCACGGCACGACCACCGTACTCCCTACGCATTCATGTATTCATGAATCCGCCTGTTGGACGCTCTCTCCACTATCGGCAAAGACTATTCCGACTTTTGTCAATATGTTCATTTATTGCAGATGTGTTTCAGACCTGGGGTCAAAGGTCACGATATCTTAATTTAACATCAGCATGAAAGCCAAGGAGTGGAAATTTCACTTCAACAAATCAAGTTTTATGAGCGTAGGCGCTTCGTTCCCCTAAAAAACTTCCCGCGAGTAATTGCCCTTATCCCTGTCAAATGTTAACCTATCTTCACAATTTCTTCACCGCTGGAAAAAGTATGAAATTAGCTATAAAAGTCTAATATTTTCCATGACGCCTTGAGTATGTTGCTGCACTACCTTGGAAAGTTAGAAGTTTAAATTTGCTGCAAAATTGGAGGAAAATGCCACTAAAATGCATCGTTTTTACATACATCCATTTATTGCATATAGCTTACTTACTTATTAATTACTTACGGTACTACTTCAGTTTATATAAATCTTTATTCACCGAAAATACGGTATAGCATCAAAAAACCAGCAGCGCAAGCATAAATACAAACAAGGCGAAAACAACGACCAAGTCCATCACAGTAGTTGACACTTGGTAGTGGAGTATAAACAAAATATCATATATAACCAACGTTGTTCACCAAACCTAATAATGTATTACAACTTTTTACAAAATTGGCAGAAGCCGTTCACTGTGGAAATGTATCATAATATAAACTTATCCTGCCTTCTTTTAAGATCACAGCTCGGCAGGTCAATTGCAAAGTAGCTCTGAGCATCTTTTACTACATCAATACTCCCAGATTTAAAGAGTTACATACAAAGGCGGTTAAAGGTAAAGTCTAAGGAATGCCGGTCTGCCTCTCCTCGGAGGCTAAGTTCAGTAGCTTTCCAAATAAACCATTCACCAGTTTCTGGTTGCTATTAAATATTCTTTGAAATAGCAGACTTTTTTATGCCAATGCCCCCAAATGTTCTCAGCGCCTTGCACACCGAGCATGCGTCACTGTATGACATCTCATGCAGGCAGCACCTCTTTCATTTGACCAGAACACCGAACAACTCAAACCGTAGTCTGTTCTACTAAAAGATATGGGTCTTCATCCAATAGCGAGCTCACCAGTCGCGGCTCCACTACATCAACGAACTGAAGCAACGCTTGCTCAGCATTTGGCATTGGCAGCATAGCTCGAGGATACGTATCCTACGTTTTCTATTTTTTGAAAGATACGTACGTACGCTAACGTATTCTATTTTTAGCGTACGTGTATCCTCGAGCCTTGATTGGCAGTGACAACAGCATCAGTGACAATGCAGTTGACGAGCGGTGGGATCATTTTTATTTATGCATGCAGGCAAATTATGGACACTGGAGCAACTGGTGTAACAGTGTTAATATGCCTTTAGCCAAACGATATGTAATGTTTCATTTTCATCATACATAACATAACATAACATCATGTTTTTTTGGTTCAACTCTTTTGTAAGTTTTGACAAATTTAGACTTTTAAATTCCAAAGGTAGTGCAGCAATATACGTTAGGTGTGGTTGGAAATATTTCATGCTTTTTGTAGCAGATCTCATAGGCTTTCTAGCAGTAGAAAACTATGAAGATCGGCTAAGAACTGGCAGAGTTATAGCCAGTTGCATGCGGAAAATTTTTTGGGACACACTGTAGTTGTGAAATAAACTTCCTTCTTTTCTGTTCACTTGTGTACTAGGCCAACTCAGCCTTCCATCCCACCGGGGTCGGTAAATGAGAACCAGCATCGGTTGGGAAAAAAGCAAAAGGCAGGCATGGTTCATTGCATTCGTGGATAAACGCGTGGCTGTGCAGGTAATCTGTGGGATGCCATGACTCTACGTGCTTACTTGACTACCTAGCGCTTCCGTGATAAGCTTTCCTCATCAACAGGCGCTATGTCACGTGTCCCTTACCTTTACTTTTTGTCTCATTTTTTTATTAAAGCTTACTTTTTTCCAAGTCGTTTCCTCCGTAGCTTTATCTGTCTCTTGCGGACTGATATCTCACAGAATTTTGTCCGGACACCATCGTGCGGTCCACTGCTGCCAAATACGAGGGCCGTTCAGTAAGCTATAACAAAAGTAATAAAGAAATTTCTATACAGTAGAAGCGCTTTTCCATTAGAAAGTCTGTTTCTTTTAACGACTGCTTGAAAAATTATGCCAGCGTGTGACGTCATCTGGTTGCTAGGCAACGCATTTCATATCGTCTATTTGACGTAGTGCTGACAAATGAAGAAAAGTGAAGAAAGAACGTGTTGTGATTAAGTATCTGCAGACGAAAGAACTTTCGGCGCTACAGACTGACTGCGACAGTCGCAAGTCGTCGTTGCCGATCGCAGACCAGTTGCTTTTACTTTTTAGTCAGTCGTGAGTAATCTGATGCGATCTGACAGTTAGCCGATAGTCGCAGATCATTTCACTAAGCGACGACTGGAGATGTCATACGGCAAACTGAGGACGGTGATGACTTCACAATAATGTGACGGTTTGGTGACAGACGTGAACGCTTAGAGTTCCTATACTGACGGTGAAGCTTGCCGTTAAGTATTACGCTTTGTATGTAATATTTCGTTAACACATACAATTTATGACGTTTGCTCTCAGTGTCAGTGCCAATAAATATTAGCCAATATTAATAACAATGCTATGTGCTCATCCTAAATATTCAGTTATGACTTAAAGTTGACTCAAGAACCCAACCTGATCCACTAAAACGAAAAAATATCGACTGAAATGGACCAACTCAACTCATAAACACCTCTGAGCGACCCCATAATGTCAGAGAGACTGCGTACAGATGGTTATCCCCAGAACATCATACAATCAGTAATATACCACCCACTGAGCCCTCCCACCCAGTGATCGTGATGAGGGAGCTGGGGGTTGGAATGAAGATGTCAAAACGATCATGATGTGACGATGTCATTCAACCACTCGTGGTTTACCGGCTCCCCCTGATGACGGCCAGTGAATCGCCTCCAGCAATATGTGATGCCATACTCGGACGTACTGGAGTGTGCTAAGATACGGACGCTGTCACTTGCTTTTATGCCGTTACCGTCCAACCAAGCGCCGGAGGCTTAATATTTTCGGCTGGGCGCAGTGTGCGTCCGTGATTGTCTTCGTCTATCTAGAGCGATCAAACATCGAGAATTCGTAACCCGTATAGTTCTAACATAATTCGTAAAAAAAATTCGTTGACTGGGCGAGGCCTTCACACTCGCTATTCGGTCTGGCCATGTAAGAAAAACCCGAAACCCGAGCTTCGACAAAGAGCCCCGGGTTAACAAACCCTGGCAATAATTTGACGTGTTACGCGGAGACAGTTTGTAGTCACTTGTTATGAACGAATGAAAAAATCACGAACGTTCACGACTTTAAAACCCTTCGTAAAATTAGCATTCTCGAAATTCCGCAATGTTCCGAAACTGCAGAGACGTTGGCAAG
>Ga0126335_1002796_pt1 | contig 10607 bp, 8 predicted proteins | sample OlaspJWI45metaG_FD_108409 | JGI IMG/M metagenome (GOLD analysis project Ga0126335, IMG submission 108409) | Marine gutless worms symbiont microbial communities from Oahu, Hawaii - Olavius sp. 1 OAHU.JWI-45 metaG | ecosystem: Host-associated > Annelida > Digestive system > Unclassified | place... | reverse complement strand
TTTTTACACCGGTACTCATTTTGCCTACCCCGGAGGGATGACCAGGCTGAGTTGGCCTGGGTGGCTGGTTAAAACCGAGAGGGTGCGAACGGGGTTCGAACCCATCCCAGTACTAACCGGGCCGATGTAGGATAACCACGTTGATCGTGACCAACGCGCTACCGCTACACAAAACCGCCACCATTAAAAATAGAGGCTAATCAGTAACTAGGCCTGCACGACGTCTTCAACAACGTCTGTACTGTGTATGCAGTAAAACGACAACACTATACGATAGGTTAAACCAAGGATTACGAAACCTTGCGTCCAGTGTTTTCCAAGACGACGAACTTTCCATCCGGAGAGCATTCTGGTATGGTGACGGGTCCCTTGGCGCTGCGCTGGTACGTTGTTTTGGCAGACATTTCACCTTTCGAAGTCATGCTGGCGAAGGCTGCGAACGCACGCCATATACAAAGTCCACGCTTAGATGTAGGCCTAATTTGTATTATATAAACTTACTCATACGCCCACACGTCTATTTACACGTCTATTTACTCGTCAGTCAATGGCATGTAAGTAACTTGTGGGCGACCGTAGGGTCCCGCCAAGAAGAGTTCAGATAGGTGCCGGCAAACACTTGAAATCAGTCACAGTAAACAGTTACACGCACAGACACCTTGACTATGAGGTCGAGGTAAGTTACCCGAACTCTCGATCAAGTTGTTTTTGCGCGTAACTAGTACGGGTAAGGGAAGTAGGGGACCAAAATAAATTCTGGTTAGAACCCACATAATTTTTGGCTGCATCACCCATGCCTATAGGCTACATCACATTGCTAGCCAGTCAGTGCATTTTTTCAAGCGAGTTCAACTTCATTGCGACGCAGTGCGTTGGCGCGGCATTTACTATGGCGACGTGGCTGTCTGTGTGTCTGTCACGTTGATGTATTCTTTCCAAACGACTGAGTCGATCATCATGCGACCTTCACCAGATTGTAGCCCAGCCATTCTAGTTTTCCCGACCAAATATGATTAACCTAATGTCTCGACGGAATCCCCCTCATTGAGGACGTCAAATGGGCGAGGGGCAAGTAAAAGTCGGACAATCCGGCCAATAAATCGCAGTCATTCACCAAAGGGCAGCTCTTGACAGCAAAGCATGGAAAGCTGTGCTTCGTAGCATTTTGTGACAAGGACATCTTAACATCGGCATTCACAAGCGTCGGGCGGTTTGTCAGCGATAGCTGAGCTTCTTGTTTTAGTCAACTTTGTACACACATAAAACTTACGAAGACGTAAGTTATTTTATCGGCTGATAACAATACTATACGGCTAAACTGGACGAAAGACAATTACGTAGAGCGAAATTATTAACAACTCACCGGCAGCTGCTGCAGCTGACCCACCTCCACCACCTCCGCTAGAACTGCCGCCGCCGACAGATCCTCCTGACCACTGGTCGATCATTCCACGCAGACCAACGCTACAACACATCACATAGTTTACCAGGTGACCTTCACCACATTCCAGCTCAGTGGCGAACGTACGAGGGTTCTCTATACTTCTGTTGTGGGATTCACGCAAAACCAATGAGAAAAATATAGGCAACCCTTACGAGATAACTCCCATACTAGGCCTGAGGCTTATCTACTGTAGCCTATGTTGGTTGGTACACAGGAACTGAAAAAAACTTGTTAGCCTGCCAAAACAAAATTATAACAATTCCATAAATTTCCTGCTGGCAATGCTTCATAGCAATGCAATGCTTCCTAACTTCTCAATTCTGAAACCTGACTTCGCTTCTGCCGCCATCCATCAGCGATAACAAGTGGCTAAAGTAATTTAGCGACGGCCGCATTGAATGTGGTGCCTTCTGGCGAATGAGTCAGAACATGCGTATTTATAATTTATATACAGCACAATGGGCAATATTTTCTTCACTCCCCCTCCCCGTAGGGAGATCAGAACTCATCTAATACAGTGTTCCTTGGGACCCGCAAGAGTCTCTATTCCAAACAGGATCTTGATACGCTCAGCCGTTTTTGCAGGGCGCAGGCGCATGACAGATAGTCAGACTGACATACACACCACGATACAGATACATCGGTCGCAATAGACCGCACCTCATGCATTCGACGCCACCATGAAAACTCCAGACGACTAATGCAGGCCTGTACGTGGTGTACGCACATGCTGCTTCGTGTTTTTTTACACTTACACCTTTAGCAAGTTGCTGTACTTTGTAACATTAGCCTATACTCAGTCGCCTGCCTGCTATAAAAGTTGGCCTACGTTAAACGCATCCATTACTGTCACTGCTACTGTTTGCTTGAAAGAAAACTCAGTCTGTTAAAGTAATTCGTGCAAAATGAAAGTAAGCACGATTGTCATATTTGAAGGCTAAAATAAAACAACAGCTCACTAAAGCTGTGAGAACATAGCGGCTTCAGTATTATACCATGATATTAGTGACAGCCTGTTGTAGTCATAAGATACTTTGGCAGCCGCCAACATTATAATAATAATAATAATAATAAACAGATTTGTATAGCGCCGTAAGGTCGTAACTTCAGAGGCGCTGAAGCTTGCACGATTATGATATCAAACCTTTTCACTTTCCACAAATTTTAACGCTGTGAAATCACAACTCCAGTGAGAAATACTCGTTCATCATAAATTCACACCAACCCTTTCCCTCGCCCCTAAATGTTCATCAGAATAATCAACGACTGACAAAAACCCGGCTTGCCCAGAGAGGAGTTGATTACATACGTGTATGTCCTATGTTGCACTGCAGTCACACTCCTGTTTTTGCCGTTTTGTATTCATTGTACCTTTTTGTGAAGGGACGGAGCAAATGGGTTAAAACTGTACAGTGCACACTGCGTTTCTCTGATCTTACCGGGCTAAGACAACGACGAATAGGCCCTAAAAATCACAAAGTACAAGCCTACCGGGCCTCCTCTCCCTCGAGCAGCTTCCTGTATGCTGCGATTTCTAGTTCCAGTCCAAGTTTGGTGTCGATGATGGTCTGCAGCTCCTTGAGGACGGCGTCCATCTCGGCGCGGATCTTGGCCAGTTCTCCCTTCAACTCTGTGTTCTCGTCTTCGAGCTCTCTCTCACGCTGCTCCTTCTCGTGACGCAGCTGCTCCAGCTCGCGCTGCAGCTGAAGATTCTGTGCACAACAAACTACGCCTCATCTCATCTCCAGGCGATTTCTACAAGACCCACAGGTAAAGATGGAGGACAGTAGGACACTTGACATAGCGCCTCTTCACGAGGGAACCGCATCGCAGAAGCGCTCAGGTATGGCACGCGTTTTCAAGGAATCACAAAGTTTTAGCTGACACCTACGCATCATCCAGCACATGCCACATCTTCCAGGGAACCGTAACAGTCAGAAACTCTAGTTTTTATGATAAAGGTGGGGTTTAGCAGTAAGAACCGTTAGATTCTCAAACATGGACATATCCATGAATAAGTTGCAGATAAGCAAACGACACTAAAAAGTGAAGACAGAGAAGAGAGCTCAGTTGTCAATGTTGTCAGTTTTCAATGTTTGTTCGTTTACTAAAACGCAATCCTGCGCATATATCCAATAATTTGCATCGGTTCATGGCGTAACAGTCACATACACTACGCAGCCCGTAGGTCACTAACGATCTAATAATTTGTTAGTTACCTTAGCATCAAGATCTGCCAATTTGTCCCGCAGTTCGCTAAGCTGTGAACGAAGACGTTTAGTTTCCTCTTTCATGTGGGTTGTCTCCATGTTCTGACGCGTGGCACCCGTCCTGAACTCCTGCATCTGCTCATTTCAAAAATACCACGCAAATACTGAATAATATTGTATCTTTCTATGCTTTATATAACTGTTATAACACACACATAAACATTTTATACGATACAAACAGATCAAAGACATGTAAAATAACTGCTCTATATTTTAATCGTTATGACGGCTCTATGCAAGGCTCACATAATTCGAAAGTATGAAAAATTAATGACACATGTTTTTACGTTGTAACTTTATCTTTTAAGCTAGCGTACGGGTTAACGACAGCATAAATGAATGAATGCGTGAATGATAAAAAGTTACGTTACCTTGAGACTATAGGACGCTTCAATTTCACTACGCATTGTGTCCAACTTATCCTCGTAAACCCCCTGGATTTCTCTAAGAGCTTGTCCCATCTCATTCTTCCAGAACTCGCGGTTCTCCGCCGTCGTGTCGCGGTACGCCAGGGCAGCAAGCTCCTTCATTTCCTGCTCACATCACACCGCGACACGCCAGTCTGCTGTCACGTCATGCAGCAATCGATTTTCATCAAAGCTCTGACCCTATAGGACGCAACGCTAAATCTTATGCAAGCAGGAAACGAAGCAAGCCAAAAAAGCTTATGTACAAAGTGAAACGACCGTGTAACCAACGACTGTACGGTATCGGGTTGCCGACAATATATCAACTAAAACAAGTAAAATGGACATTATTTCATTAAATATAAAAAAGGGTTTGGGGCTTGGTGGAGCATGGACCTCTGGATCAGTTGACGATCGGGTATATAAAATAAGAAGAGATGAAGGTCGACTTCTCTATTATTTGGATGAGTAACTAAACTAAATTACCTAATGGTGCGCCGCGGTGCGGCCACTGCGGCAGTGAACAGAGGTTAATGAGGTCGGTAGTTACACTCAACAACATATAAAGCCTACTGAAAAAGTCCACAGACAGCAAGCTTAACTGAGGCTTCGCAAATAGAATTTGTACTGAGTGAATGAAATTAAGCCCCGTATACGCGGCAACACTGACCTGATCGTGTACAGACTTGATAAACTCAAGTTCTTCTTCCAGAGTCTGGCGCCGATTCTCAGCGTTAATGTGCTCCAGTGTTTCATTATCTAGGTCCTAACGCACAGATCATACACATATGTAATAGGCCTATGTGAAAGACTGGAGGGTATTTTACAATGCAATTTTAAAAAAATAATCTGTGTACAAGGGAAGCACAAACCTACTCGTTGCCGCGGTTTTGCGACCGTGACCTTGAGATTAATCCCATGACCTTGAAACTCGAAGGTGACCCTGCATATTCTAAAGATGTACCTTGACACTGAAATTGAAGCTGATAGCTTAAGGCGTTCAAAACTTAGAGGTTGAGTTGAAAAAAACACAAACATATGTCTCAAGGTCAGAGGTCAAGGTAAAAATGTCAGAAGTTCCTAATTATTTCGAGCATTATCGTAACGGATATTCCGATCAAGCCCCAGCAATTTCCGACCAGTAGTTTGTGAGTCCCACGCTACCGCTTTTTCGCTGCCATGATCTTGACCTTGGACTCATGACCCTGAAACTGATCCGTTATCTAGATATTTTGAAGATATATCTCTACACCGAAAATGAAGTTTCTAGGTCAAGTTATTGTAAAGGTATAGCCTGAGTTTAAAAAAATACGAAAATAGCTCTCAAGATCAAAGGTCAAGATCAAAAGGTCAAATGTCATCAACTTCCAACGACTTCTAGCGTTCACCATGAGACATATATTCTACCAAGTTACATTGATTTCCGACCAGTAGGCCTAGTTTTCGAGATTTTGGGTGGACAGACGCACAGACAGATGCACAAACGCCACCAAAAACAATACCTGCTTGCCCAGCATAGATGGCGCGCAGGTAAAAAGTTATCATGAATGAGCAGTGCTCGCATAAAAACGTCTTCAGACGCTGTCAGAACGCTACGAAAGACATCTGGCCGCCGTAGGTGGAAAGTCATTTCACAGTCGGAGGCCAGTAGTACCAGTACAGTTGCTGAAAACTTTCTGTCGTCGAATTTGTTGTGCGTTCGCAGAATGACTTACGATGTTATACTGCGAGCTAAAGTTCAATGGTATTTTTTGCCACTAAATATTTTCATGATCTTGAAGGCTTGACCTCTGACCTAAGAGAGCTGTCATCTTCAAATAACCCATGAGTTATACGAATCATAAGTAAGCTCACAAATGCTTTTCGTTCGTTCGACACTGACGGACACACATGCAATGCATCAGAGGGAAGGTGGCGTAGTAAGTAAGGCAGGATCCATTTAGTCGACGGCCAGTGGCAGTAAAGTCCTGTTTGCACATGGCCGCCTCACAATCAGCCAGCAGGCTTGAAGGGCGTGACGGCGCAAACGGCATGATATAGACGCTAGCCGGATGAACGAAGCATTTCGTCCGGTCGTCGAGGAAGCCCAGTGCTGTGGCGGCCGTCGACGGCAAAGAGCTGATGGAAGGGCGGTAAAACCGTCTGCGACGCGCTGCGACCCGTACACAGTCGCAGACATACAGGTCAAGACTCAGACAGACAGACAGACAAACGGCATACGGTGCACACGCCACGGCACATTTGCAATTCGAATCAGCTGCAGCAACATAATTCGTCGCCATCTACAATTAACATGCCGGAAGCGAGTCGCAGAGCAACAGCGAGAAGGGGCGACAGCGACGGTCGACGCAAATCGACTTTCACGCACAGCACGACGTTGGGCTCGTCCTCGGTCGCTGATATATATATTGCATACGTAATACATATCCACGACGACAGATAATAAGATTAGTATACCACTGACAAAAAGCACGATGGATAGATGTATTGTGCAAGGCGAAGACAACAAGTGGACGGTGATAGCCTAGAACGTTGTTGTTATTACAAACACAATAAAGAATTTATGTTTAAGCGCAGCAAAAACTGCAGAAAATCTATGACAAGCCCATTATGCCTCTTCCACGCCGGCAGTCACAGACGCACATACGGCACAGGTCGATCGCTGTATTTCTCTTTCACCTGTAGGCGGACAGAGGTATAAAAACTGCAAGCGGCGAGGAGGTTGAGTGACGAGGTGATAACGATGCGGTGTCACCACAAGCTTTGACTCTTATGCGTATTCCTGATACAATCCAGTGATATTTTTGCAAACGAAAATTACGAAAATTATTTGGTTGTACACATGCCATAGTGAAATTCATAAAAAAACCTTCTTTCATTATATGTTCACTAACGTGCTTTGTCAGTTTACATTTAGCAGTATTAGAAGCATGAGCTCGGGAGGAATCAGTTAAATCCAATATGAAATTACCATTGCAGCAAACTGCTTTGTATCATTATGCACTGTGCAGTGTGCATTCTGGATGCTGTTCAATCTCGCAGACACTGAAGACGGAACGAAAATAAACAACAAAATTATTCACAGAACTGAACAAGAATGCAATAAAACATATATTATTGGTGAGTACAGTAAATATTAATAAATCTTCAGTACGAAAACATCACTAGCTGCGACTGTCTAACTCAGTTAAATGTGACAAATTGTAAGAGTTAGTTTGATCCAGAACTGAACCGAGAGAGAGACAGACAGACAGACAGACCGCTCTGGCACGGTTGAGCGACTCCTGTAGCTGAGCGATGAGTTTCTTGTCCTTGTCTCGATCAGTCTCCAACTGCTCCACGCGGCGCCTCAACAGTCCCACCTCCGCCTCCAGGTCCGACAATTGCTGGTTCTGTCTCTCCAGCTTCTCACGAGCATCAGCAGCCGCACGCCTCGCCTCGTCCAACCTGCATACATCACCCGTCCCCTCTATAATTGGTTTAGTAGTTTTTTTCGTTACTCTTAATAATATGTGTTTATGTGTGTTTATGTATTTTATGTCGTGTATTTTACTGCGATGTAAGTGGCCGTTTGGTCCTTTCGCTTTTAATAAATTGATTGAATAATTTTAATTGTAAATCGTCCGTCTGCTACAGCACTTTCCCGGGTCGTCCCACAAACGCAGCTAAAAATGGAACAGTTTTGAACGGCATTTCACACCCTTGCAGGTTTTTGACGTCGCGCTTCATTACGCTGCCACAGCACTCCGAAATCGTCCGAATAGACCCAGTCCGACAATTAACTTGTCACATGAAGTCACTGTAAAGTCCAATCCCAGCGGCACCATCGGTTACATTATTTTACTCCGCAATGCTGTTGGCCACTTCAACTTTGTCTTATACTACTCTCGGGAAATTACAGTATTCAGACGCTATTGACAGCAGATGAAAGAGAAAAAGAAAGAACTGGAAAAGAAAACGAAAACGGCAGATGGAAAACGGCGTCCGTATCATCCGTACACGACTTTCTAGTAGTGAATCATACAAACTTGCACCGTTTCCGATATATCTCAAATTATTCGTTAAAAACGTACGTTTAGCGTAAAGAATCCTCTAATATATCACACATGGTGACGATGAAAACCGCATTTCGATATTTTCAGCCGTTTGGGCGTGGTCTAGTAATGTCACTGTGACATACCGACAGATCGAATTGCGACGGCAATAGCGGCGTTAGACGCGCGCTAAAAAACTGTACTCTGAGAATCTGTATTGAATGCAGCTGCATTAACTGGCGACACACGGGTAGACAGTGTCTCCGGCTTTACGCCCATCTTCCACCAGATTCAACATGCAGTTATAGCATAAATCACTCGTGAGATCGCAGCATTATAAAAAAACTACGACAGTGCCTCGAGCTTTATCTCTATGCCACTACTGTGAAGTTTCAGCGTTTTGGAAAACCGTTCCCCAAAAATATTCTACAGTGACTGTTCGTTGATAGATGGACGTTCCGTTGCAGTGATAACACACAGACGACAATAAATGAGCTGTGTCTGTCTTGATGACATACAATATAACATACGTCGCTGGGGACCACACGACCACTTTTGGCTAGTCGTGTCGCAAACGCACGCACCACGAAGCATACAGATTCTATATAATATACACACATTACACTATTGATACACTATTGACAAAGCATACTTTAATTTAATAATTCTAAAAATATAATTTCATGCATGAAAAGTGTGATTCATACATACATCCATACATACATGTACATAAGAAATTTTTAAAGTGGCCTATGTAAAAACCCCAAAGACCAGACCACTAAAAAGAAAAACGTAGTCATGGCAATGACATAAAAAAAACAAAAAAGTTTTCAGTTTCCGGCAGAGTGACGTCAGTAATGTCGTGTGGCAGACTGATCCAGAGCGTCGGACCGGCAGCAGCGAACGCTCGGTTACCAACAGTCCGACGATGAGTGCGCGGATTCGTGTGGCGTAGTCACGCCGCGACGTCGACCGTCACGTAAAGAGCGACGCAGACACATACATCATCATAACGAAGGACCTCCCACATCGTGATCATGTTCACACCAACAGGCGGAACCAACATCCATCTTCCTTATTTTTAAGAGCGGACAAAGTATATTGTATAGTATAACATAGAAGAATTCTGTCATATACAGAAGCCAGAGTCTGATCCGCATGTCAACCATTAATCGAGAACAAGCTATGCTGCCGATTGTCAGAACGAACTGTGTGCGGTCTTTCCTGCAACTCTGAGACTGCGCTTATTCACGACCTTGATATCATCGTGTTTGCGTGAGGCTCACATAGCCACGACGAAAACAGACGGGATGCATGCAACCCGTAATGAGCTTCTTATAACAAATGGCAAATGTAATTTGGCAAAGGCTACATCGAACCCTCTCCAGCTCGCCGTAGGGTTCGAGGAATGGAAATCCTCATCAAACACAATGTCTCTTGGGTCCTCAAGAGTCTCTACCCTAAACTGGACGTTGGTCCGTTCCACCGTTTTTGCACAGCGTAACAGACAGACAGATGGACAGACAGACGGAAGGCAATAGCGATGTCTAACGACGCGCGCTAAAAACAACACACTGCACGTATATCCAAAAGACCAACCGCATGCATGACCTAAGCAGTACATGATGCCTATGAGCATTATAATAATCATTTTAGTTCTTTGCTGCCGCAATATGACGTAGGCATATAATACCGTCTGAAATGAAATGCACTGAACTGGGTGGATTCTGCATGAGGACGACCGACCGACGTAGCGTAGCAAAGAATTTTATATACATGTTTATATACAGGGTGGCCCAAAAACTGCACATTTCCATTTGCTTGATGTTAAATCGATATAGCTTTATGAAAACTCAACCAAATTTTATAATTTTTGGCAGACTTACACCTGAATAGATTCCCAACAAAACAATGCATGTACTGTCCACAGCACCTATTGCGTGTTTCTACACTACCTTGTAGAAATAATATTGTCCGTTTTCTGTGCTGTCTCAAGATAAAATTTGCTCATGAATTATGTTGGCAAACAACTAAACAGTGTCAATCACACAAAATTGTACTGATCCGTTTACAAGCAATGTTCAATATGCACAACGAGATATGCCAATTTGGCGATCTCACGAGGGCTTAGGTGACTGTGCGGTGTGTCTTCCTGACTACAGATCAGCTCGCTTACGATCTCGACGCTCTTGGAGGTTCGAGCAGATTTCGGACGTTTGCTGCCCGGCTTCCTCGCCGTTGTACCGTCCAAGTCAATTTTCTTGATTAGATAATCAGCAGCTCGACGTTTCTACATCTTATTTGGAAATTCTTTTATCATCCTGTTGAGTGAGCCCCAACCTTTATGAGTGCGCAGATTACAGATCAGACTACGGTCCTCAGCATTCAAGCGCCCCATTACTATAAAAGCTATTAAAATCAATAAAAAGGCACAGTTATGACACTAGGCCTT
>Ga0126335_1002795_pt1 | contig 10611 bp, 4 predicted proteins | sample OlaspJWI45metaG_FD_108409 | JGI IMG/M metagenome (GOLD analysis project Ga0126335, IMG submission 108409) | Marine gutless worms symbiont microbial communities from Oahu, Hawaii - Olavius sp. 1 OAHU.JWI-45 metaG | ecosystem: Host-associated > Annelida > Digestive system > Unclassified | place... | reverse complement strand
AGGTTGCTAAAAACATCTGCAGGCCACAAAAGCAGACTTGGCAATAGCTTGATCACCACTGTCCTACCACATTTACTCATTTACTACATTCTACACTGTTCTACCAGGACAGCATGCACTGTTAGCAGCAGACAACAATAGCTCAAGTTTGATTACCGAGGTACGTGAATGGAGCTCCACTCCAGAATTGGTAAACGTCAACAATGTTGTAGAAAGCGGTCATCAGAACAAACGCCATACTCGCCAACACCAGTATATAAGACAGTGACCTGCGTAACCACCGTATGAAACACAGGATTTCAACATCACATTTCACAAACAATGTGAAGGGTTCAGACCAGGAAATGCCCAAAATGTCAGAACTAGTTCCGATTGCAAATCTGACAGTATATGCTGAAACAGAAAAAAACACTTGATTTCTTGTTTGCGTTTAACAGTGGGGACAACTCTATCTAACTTAGTTGTGGTATGTGCATGTGACAAACTGAAATGCCTTCAACTGTGAATGATACTGGTACACACCAGAGGTTTTTATTGACTGGGATCACTCCGCCTTCTTTTGACCAACCACACAGACTGCCTCCTATGATGCCCTGAACAGACAACAGACCACCACTCAATACACACAGGCCGCAATACATTAATGACATCTATCTGCCACGCCTTCCCCTCCCTTTAACAGACAATGATTAAGTGAATAAGTGAATAGTGTTGTGTCTCAACCTTTCCCACCCCCCAAAAGTGTTAATTTTCTGGCCCCTGCCTCTGAGTGGAACAAAGAACAAAGAAAGACAACCAGCTGCAGAGTGGGTTGACGACATCACATACCGGTGCAAAACTACCTTACGAGAGCTGGACTATTATGCACAAGAGAGAACCAAATGGAACGACATAGTTAGAGATGATTGAAGAACATAATGATGACAATGTAACGGACAGTGGAAGGGTTTAGGCAGACAAATGGACAGAAAGAAGAAGAAAACACATAATGACGGCGTCACTAACTGTAAGCAGAGCCCAGGCAATCCAGCGTAGACTGCGACCACTTCTAGTCTCATATGTCATCAATATCTTTCCAGCCTGCAGTGCAACAAAACAGCATAAATATACGTCAGCTGCAGGCCAGTGACAGCATGACGTCCTTAATAACCCTTTGGAATCTTCTAATGCAACACAAAACCAAGATTAACCACATTATAAAATCATCATCCATGTGTCGGTCGATGGTATACAGAAATTGCCAAATAGACTAACAGCGAAGTCTATTCCACAACAGCATTCTTGTGGAATGCACTGGGAATCAAACCATTTGGAATGTGACTGTATAAGAGTTAAAACCAATTTTTGGCAGATTTTTAAAACTGACACCTTATAAAATCAACTATGAGAGGTTTGTTTCTTAAAATATAGGTAAGTAGAACCACACGGGTGGAAGTGCCCAATTCAACTGTATGATGTCACACAGTGTACAGCATCCAAAAATAATCATTTTCATCTCATCTTTATCACATTACAAGACCTACAGCAGAATAATGACAGTGATGGGGCCATAATGTACAGCCCACCCCTCCACACTGCTAGCCAGCCCCATGTGGGCCACCAGGAACTGTGAAACAGATCCACTCCATTTCCTGCCGAGATAATGTTAGAGGCATGTAGCATATACATCATAGAGCAGGTTTGTTTTATTAGATTTAACTCTCTGTACGTTAGCTGTTTTTGTCAACATTATATGTTTTAACTTTTGTTGTTACATCTGGTTTACACCCATCAAATAACTGGATGGACTATCCATTTCCAAAATAACATATAATGCGTCAAATGCAACACTAAGCACTATCGTTACTTCCTTACTTTTCTCATGGTCTCACAACAAAGTACCTGTTCTCCCCACAAAGCAAAATGACTCCGGTGCATACTGAGCTCACAGAAACGAAGTGTGCTGTCAAATTACCTGTACGCCAAGAATACACAATATCGCAGATGTCATTGTTCCAAGAATGCCTTCAGGATCATAGGCCACTGTACAGTCATAGACCGCCTATCAAACACATATCAACTGCATCCATTATATTATGCAAAGCTGGCTGTTAGACTTAGTGGTTTCGATCAATTTAGTTTGCTCTTCATCGCAATCCATTAGTTCTGTTATGGAATGGGTAACCATCTATGGGCGAGTAAACCACCTTGGTGGATAACCAGTCACCAAGGTCAACTCTGCCTGTGGCTAGGCACAATCAGTAAGGGAAAGCTCGTAAAAGCGATGAACTGTCATAAATGCTTCTGTGCTATTTACTCAAAATTAACGAAACATTTTTGTCAAAACTGACAAAGAATATACTAACTAGTAATTATAGTCCAATATTTTTATGACTTTTTATTGGCAATAGCTCAGTTTTACAATCTGATAAATAAACCAATATGACTGAGCAACCATCGGCACCTTGCATGTCCCGTGTTTATACATGTGACTGGGTGTGAGGATAGATCGGTCGATGTAACCAGCAGCACCACCGGTACAATTCACATACTTGCCATCAGCATGCAGGCCGCCAGGGCCCAAGTAGCCGCTGTGCACAACACGGTACCATAATGAACGATGAAGAATTCCAGTATGAACATAAGCAAATAACAGTACACAGCACAAATATCAAATAAGCACTCGTATGACTGTGATAATTTCTACTGCAGGAAATTGCATAAACTAATGTCATCATGCACAACAAAGACATTTTTACCTTTAACGTTTCGGTCACTATCGGAGACCTTCATCAGAAGAAACTTCTACAGCTGTTCTGTTCTGAACAAGCTGCTTCTGATGAGGGTCTCTGATGGTCTCTGAGACTGAAACATCAAAAGGTAAAAATGTCTTTGCTGTGCATAATGCAGTCTAAATAAGTGTTAACCAACCTAAAGAATATGTTGACAGCGTGGAATTACTTCCCGATACTCATATTATAAATGTGTACTGTATTATTTGCACAGCCATGTGACTAGCAGAAAAGTGTAAAATAGAAGTTTACTGTTGCCATCTGGCAGAAGTTAATGACGGCATTAAGCCAAGAAAACAAATCAACCAAATTGCAGACATCAAGTAGAGGTATACGACTGAAAAACGACAACGCTACTGTCCAAGATTGAAATTGAGGCTTTCCCAACAACAAATTGAACTAGAAGCTTTCTTACATGACAATTTGTCATAAAACTGTCACCCAATATTACTCAGTGTCTCACATGTGATGTCAACATGATCATGCTGTGTCACACATGAAATTAGCAATGACAGTTTCTCACGTAGATTGCTTCAAAGCAGCATACAAATATCACCACAAATAAAGCAGTGCATGACAATGTGTTACCGTGGACATCCTGGCACATGCAGCAGGAATGTGAGCAGAGTGTGAGTCAAGAGCAGACAGACAGCAACAAGCCATAACGGCCACGACACAACCAACTCACGAACAGCTCGCCAACACTTGTCCTTCAGTCAACAGCAACATCATCAGCATCAACGTGCCATACTCGTTTACTCATGTAGGCAACCTTATATTGAAATATCGATATATCGACCTGTCTTCAGCTATTCTCCGTAATGTATTTCCTGACCATTCAGTCACCTTGTCAAGCCACTGTTTCTGTTGCTTGCCTTGCTATTTTAGGTCAGGAAGTGGACCCAGTACGATGTTTTCAAAGAAACATGGGCCGTGCAATGAAGAAATTATGATTAAATGAAAGTGTTAAGAGCCACCCTGTATAGCTCTGTATGGTGGTGTTAGGCCTAAATCTTGCCCGAGACCAGTCCGTGGTTGTTCACACCTTGCATCTGGTGTTGTGTGTGTGGTGGGCTGGGCCAGTGTCAGGCCGGCTCAGCCTGTCTGCTGTGAGTAGTCAGAGAGACAATATCTGTATAGCTGTTGGTTCTATTGTTTGCATTAAAGTTTTTATATTATAGTGAAAAAAGCCGTCTTGTCATTTCATCTGTGGTCATATCATGGGACCATAACAAAAGCAGCATCAGTGCAAACACAAACACCAGGCAATCTACCACAATCCCAGCACCAGTCCATCAACTACGGCACCATCTCAACCGTATGACACCACCTCAACTGCATGACTATCATCATGCACAAGTTGGCGCAATCACATTGTTGAGAAATGACATCCTGTTTAAATGAGACTGGAATACATTTACTGAAAACATAAAATAAAATATTTTTTTCTAACACGTGTGTACATAGAGCAATGAAAGATGAGCATACAGCATACTGTTGAGGTGAAACGTGAGGAGTCAGAAGCTCTGTGATAGCAACCATGCAGTAGGTCAGTGCCAGCCGCTGTAGCACGCCAAACACTCGCACACTTTGCACGTCAACATCTGCACATAACATACCATAACAGACTAGCTGACTTGCTCAATGGACTTCAGGCTTCAATCTTTAATGCAAAATACAATATCAAACAAGAAGGCTTTAATGTAAATGCCCAATGTCACAAGTTTACATCACAGCACAAACTTGTTATCAGCATCACTGCAGGTCTGGTACATCACAAAAGACATAATCATAGACAGACACCACGCACACTCAAACACATAACGTCTCTGGTGCCTAACAACGTGCTGAAAGCATAAAAACTGAGATACCACAACACCCTTCGCACGTACGTACTGGGTATCAGAAGTTGTAAATAAAAGTTTACGTGGAAAACAAAACACATAATTAAACACGAGACATCATACCATGATTAGAAATTGCAAGTCCAAGCATGAACAAGATGGTTGTGCGTCGCAGAATACGACAGAATAACCTGGACCGCGACACTGCACGACCGCATGAAGCATGGAACGATATCGCAATTGACGTCCCCATCACGAACACAAACCTAGACACATGCATACAGATTACATTATACTGCATTAACCTGTAAGATTACTACATATATAAGGCCACAGGTGTATTACAAAGACAGTGCAAGTTATTAAAAGCTGTTCTCACATAGGCTTTTAACTAAAATATATGGCAAACATAGTACTAAAAAAGTGTGTTCCTTAACAACAGCATAGCTAGCTGCAGCTATTCCACCGTACAGCAGGTCCACGGAGTGACAAGACGTGATCTCCCAAACTTGGTTCACAGCCCAAAATAAAGTATACATCTACACTACGCTATTCACTGCTAAACCATGAAAATATTATGTTTCATTAATCACAAGTTTAGTAGTATTGTCCTGTCATAAACAGAAGCATTTACTCTATGCAAAGACTAGCAATTTTGCTCATCCAGGTAGACACTGATGTTGTCTTAAGCCCTGTCCCCGTCTCTTGCCTACCCCCAATCCAAAATGCTACTACACTGCCCATACCTGCACCTGTGTATAGAGCTGCCCGAGTCTGTGCCTGCACCCGACCCATAGGCCAGCACAAAATGAAAAAAGTTTCTGGCTGCCTTCCCATGACCTCTAGGTATTACTATGCTATGATTATAAACGCCATCTCCGCCACTCACCTGCCCTCGCACCCGCCCCCAGGTAACCTTCCTGACTGCAGGCCAGCCAGCCGCAGGCCAGCCAGCCGCAGACCAGCCAGCCACAGTCTGCAAGCACGTGCGACAACCATCACAGTCCAACAACCACGTTGCCTATCACATCAAGGCTAAATGCGTTGCTGCTATATCTTATACTTAACCTATATGGGCCATAAAAACGCAAAACATACCCATTTTCTCGCCCTGCCCCCCCCCCAAATCTGCGCACCTAAAACCATCCCCGGGGTGCCCTGGAGCTACCCTAAAATTGGGAGGCAATTGCTCCTATCGATCCAGAGTTATAAGCAAACAAACACAGACACACAAACCAAAATTAGTGGTAACTAACCATGGAAACACTAGATCGGCAACAGTAAGACCATTCCATGCTGCATGCTTGAAATACCAATACCTTCCCCCTCTATAGTTGACAAAGACCATTAGCATCAGACTGAGCCTGACACATACAGAAATAACACAACAATCAATCTTAGCTCCTTAACAGCAAGAATATATGCTGAAGGTTTTATAAGATTAACAAAAGCTTAGCAAAAATTACATTTGTATGTATTGTTAAGCTGCTGACAAGGACTGAAATTGGTGGCAGTTCTGTCAGGAGCAAAGCCTGCAACAGAACAACAACACTTATGGCTAATCTAAAGCTTGAGCTGAAAAATCTCACAAGTGATCTGAATGGCTGTACCGGCTGGTCACACATCAATGTGTTTTATCATCTCAATACTAACACAGAAATCAAACCAAACTGCCACTATATACATACAAATAAATAAAAGCAGACACAATTCTATGGCAATTCTCTGCCTTGCCGACCTACAGACAGATGCACAGACACACAGACACAATCGATGATGCCACAGGCCAACCGCATGCCTTTTTCACCTACAGAGGTGAGCAGAAATATAAAATACAGCAATAAAATGCAAGTGCTCCAATAAACCTCAATAATTCAAATTCTATTTGCATGAAACACAGTGCTGCTTGCAACGTTAAATATAAAAAACAGCAAAAACACGACAGACTTTACTCAACAGGGCACATTCATCTTAATATTATTCACACGACCATATTTGGATAGCACAATAAAGACACGAACAACTAACCCACGAAGAGTATCAACAGATTGAACCCGTGATCTGGTCTGCACTTGTGATCCACTGACAGAAACACTGGTTTCTTCTGCTGTCACTAACGCCGTACCAAGATCCTGCAACAACAACAATTAAACTGTGTCTGAGGGGAGCACATACCTGCACGCTGCCGCTGTTTTGCGACCATGACCTTGAAGTTGACCCCATGACCTTGAAACTCGGTGTCCTAGACATTCTAAAGATGTACCTTTACACTGAGAACGAAGCTGCTAGCTTAAGGCATGCAAAACTTAGACCTTAAATTGAAACAAATATAAAAAATGTCTGAAGGTCAAAGGTCAAGGTCAAAATGTCAAAAGCTCCAAATTAGTTCGAGCGTTATCATAACAGATATTCCGATCAAGCCGCAGCAATTTCCAACCAGTAGTTTTTGAGTTGCATGCACTTTTTCGCTGCCATGACCTTGACCTTGGACTTATGACCTTGAAATTGAACCATGACCTAGATATTCCAAAGATGTATCTCCGGCCTAAATTAGAAAAATACAAAAATAGCTCTCAAGGTCAAAGGTCACCAACTTGCAACCAATTCTAGCGTTCAACGTGGTTCATATTTCTACGAACTTCCATCAATTTCTAACCAGTAGTTTTCAAGATTTTCTGTGGACAGACACAGACGCCGGCAAAAACAATATCTGCTTGCAGCATAGCTGGCGCAGGTAACAATGGCAACAACGACGAGGGCGACAACAACAACGACAACAACAACAAAACTCTACAGTCTATACACACCATCACCACTGGCACTGTCACCAGCACTGTGCCTAGATGCAAGAAACAGTAACCTTTTGTGTCCAACCTTACATGTATCCTTGTGGTGTACTCGATTTCTGCAACAATCTTCCCTGTAAGAGGCCACTTTCGTCCTCTCTCTCCCTCGGTATCCTTGCAGTGTATTGCTTTTATCACTTTGGTTACCAATAAACGTACTCTATTCTATCCTAACTGCAACCAAATTCACACACACCTAGATGCAAGTCGACGGGAAGCCATCGATGGGTATGCCTCCACTTTGCCCACAGTCCACTGTTGCGTATGTTATCCGGGGAGGGGAGGTTATCTGGGAGGGTTCCATTCAAGAAGAGGGAGTGTTTGTGTTGTGTCCGGCATAGGTGTAAAAAAAATAATTGGTTAGGGCACCTAGCCCTCTATCTATAATACACAAAGAGGACTTCCTACACCTCTAAAATCCGTGATTGGTCGACGCCTTCTATCAACGTGGGAGAGACATACTATGACAGGTCGGGACGAACTACGATGACGTGCGATGAGACAGGCACTGTTGGCAGCTACAAAGGAAGGTATGTCGGTCCTCCCGCCCACTAGACCTGGCTGCCGGCATGTATAGTGTACAGTGATATATTTACTAGCCTATACACACCATCGCTGCTTCAGCGACAGCTGATAACTGTATAGTCCGCGTTCCTCGACCACTGCCAAATATGCCTACATGCACTAGATAGTCTATACTGTGCTTCACACGGGACACTGCTGGCAGTCGGCAGTGATATATGACTTATTAAAGTGTTATCATGCTCATTATAGCCAACAGTCAGCCGCTTTGTGAAGCCTTTGTTGTCTATGGCACTGCCACTCACTCCAGATGCTGATCTGGCCGTCTAACGATGTTACGCCTACAGTTGGATGCTTACTTCATCCATAGAGTTATATTCGCGGACGTCCACGACGACCTCTCAATGCAGATGATACGAAACGAGCTCGTCTGTCTGCTGAACGCAATCACAACCGATGTATAATAGCGTGTAGGCCCGTGCATGGAGTTCTCTTGCATGAAACACGACGAGATGTCATCTGTTTTGTTTTCTGCTTTTTAATTAAAATTTCTTGCTTTACAACAACATTCAGAAGGCAGATACTTTTCACAGGCATAACCTTACTGCCCATGTTGGTCAAGCCATTGAAGTCTCTAGTTTCAGCCATTCCGGAGATACAAGGGTTGTCATGCACAGAATCACAGACGGACAAACAGATAGAACCATACACATCACAACTGGATTTCATATTGCCTCCTTTGCCTACATAGGTGAATGGATTGGAGGCATAAAAACCAAGATAGATTGCACAAAAGCTACTAACATACAAAGAAATCAAAATGTATTGAAATTAAAGCCTGCTCTAAGTGCCTTTTCACCATCCAGCAGAAAATGGAATGGGCCAAGTCACAGCTGTTGGGGTCCACACGAGGCCACTGTAGCCAGACGCTATAGAAGAAACATACTACCATAAAAATTTGATTATAATACGCACCCTTGTATAATATGCACCCTGACTCTGAGGGGAAAATCATGGGAAAAGTTAAGTTGATCTGTATAATATGCACCCATTCGACGCAAGTGATTCAAATTTAGTTACTGATGCAAAGTGCTTTACTTAGTGAGTAAAACTCATTCCATGTAACATTTTTTCATAAAAACTACAAAAATTTACTGAAGTATTCCACTTCGATTCAATCAATATTTGCTTTGTTTATAAACAATGGACTTCAGGGCCAGCATGATACTGTACAGATGCAGGCAGTTGCTACATAGGAATGAAATGCATACACGCTTCATCACTAGGCGCATTCAAGCGGCGGACTGACGAACATCATCCGGCAATGTTGCAGCATTTTGCGAGTCTGGCGCCATTATACAAGTCTCTGGACTTACTTACTTATTTAGGAAGAACATTTTCACTCGGTCCATTCTGGTGTTAGGCAGATCTGTTGTGGTGAGCTGGTATGTTGTTTGTTTATGGAAAAATACTATAAGAATGAGCACTAAAAAGCGTATATTTGATATCCTAATGATTGATCGGCGAGAATAATCGTTTATATATGGCTGAATATAGATATATTATGCATCAAAACTGTTTTGGATTATTATGATTTTTTAGTTTACATGTATAATATGCACCACAACTAGCAGGCCTCTACTTTTGGTACAAATTGTGCATATTATAATTGAATTTTTACGGTATTTGTACTTCAGTAAAACTCACGGCATTGATAAGATGCTGTGTTGTAAACTGAAACAGCACGCCACATCTAAAACAAGAAAATACTCCATCTGCACAGCTAATAACATAACAGATATTCAACATAAAGTTCATTTTAAATACTAAATAAAATCTATTATAATCACATACAACAAAGCAGCATTTCACTAGCATAGTTTTGTACAGTTAATGGTTGGTGCTTAACAACACTAAAATCAAAAACAAACCAAGTCTAGAAAGTAAAAGTCACGATAAATTTGTCCTAGGGTGGTGGCCTTAGTAAAGCATAATAATAGCAGCAGCAGCAGCAGTAAGCATGATGGTGAGTGGTGAGATTTTTGGCTTCAGTAGTGCAACATAGTGCAGATTGGCTTCTGGCTCTCCCTATTGCTAACTGTGGTCTCAGGCTTGATGATGAAGCAATGCGTGTTGCTGTCAGTATGCGACTTGGTCTGGCTCTGTGTGTCCCATACAGTTGTCCAAGTGCTGACCAGGTGGATGCCCAAGGCCTACACGTGGCGGTGTGCAAAAAGGCACCGGGTAGAATTGCCAGACACCAAGTCCTGAATGACATCATCTGGCAGTCTTTGGGCTCTGCCAGCATTCCAGCCATCAAGAAGCCATCAGGATTGGTCAGGCAAGATGGTAAACAGCCTGATGGGCTCACCTTAATCCCGTGGCAAGGTGGAAAGTCGCTGGCTTGGGATGTCACTGTTGTCAGCATGCTGGCACAGTCATATGTTGACAGGGCAGCTACTGGTGTGGGAATGGTGGCAGAGTTGGCAGCCGAACGAAAGTTATTGAAATACAGTAATTTGCCAACTAATCTTATTTTCCAGCCTATTGCTGTGGAAAACTTGGCAGTGTTTAGCTCATCATCCTCAGACTTTATCTTGGCCCTTGGTCATAAAATCAGCAGTGTGT
>Ga0126335_1002794_pt1 | contig 10611 bp, 9 predicted proteins | sample OlaspJWI45metaG_FD_108409 | JGI IMG/M metagenome (GOLD analysis project Ga0126335, IMG submission 108409) | Marine gutless worms symbiont microbial communities from Oahu, Hawaii - Olavius sp. 1 OAHU.JWI-45 metaG | ecosystem: Host-associated > Annelida > Digestive system > Unclassified | place... | reverse complement strand
ACGGACTTTATGACGTCTATTTTTGCAATCAAAAGATTGCCCAATTGAATGTAAAAGAACGATAAAAAGTGTTACCCATGTCCCCGAACATATGTAACCCTTGTCTCCGGTCTATACAACGGGAGGGGCTGGGGGAGGGTGAACCAGCCGTCAACTATATATTGCGATTAACACTGAGGCCGCCCCAACATCACCCCCACCCGACCTCCCCCGTTAAGGGGGAGGAGAACCATTTCCAACCATTGGAGTTTATTGATTTTCCTGACTCCTGCCTGCCGGGCGTAGCCTCTGGCGAAGACCGGACGCCGGACTCCGGAACTCAGCGTTTTTTGAGTTCCTTCAGCGCCGCTTCGCGGACCCGTGCAATTTCTTCGTCACTCACCACGCCATTGACACCGGTAATCGACGCCAGCTGCATGCCGTGCTTGAGACCCAGCCGGTAGATCTCTTTTACCTTCTCCCACTGGGGTTCGCTGCCCACCGTATAGGTCTCAAAGCGGCCTTCCAGCGCCAGGATAATGGTCTCGGCCAGCCCGGCATAGACAACCTCCGGCGGCAGGCCGATGTCCTTCATTTCGATATTATTGCCCGGCAGGAGGATCTCACCGCTGCGGATCACCAGTACATCGGGCCGCTTGACAATCTGGTCGGCTGCAAATACCGACGGCAGGGTAAGGTCGGTGACCACGCAGCCCGGCTTCAGTCGCATGATGTCCAAAACCTTGGCGGCTCCGCCGCTGGCGGCAATGACCACGTCCATATCACCCAGGTGCGTGTCCGCCCGGGTAGATACAAACAGCTCGACATTCTTGGTTTCGGCCTGCATGGATTCCTGCAGGGCGAGCAACTTGGCCATGTTGCGGCCCACCATATGAACCTCTTCGAAGGCGGTGGCCAGCAGGCGGGCACAGATCGCACCAATTGCACCGGTAGCCCCGATAACCATGGTCCGGGCCTTCAGGGTTTTGCCCCGTTTCAGTTTGGTCAGGCCCATCCGGCGAACCGCTTCGGCCGCAGCCCAGAGGGTCGCCGAGGCCAGGTAGCTGTTGCCCGTGGTAATCGGCAGGACCGCATGTTTGGAGACTTCGAGGCTGGCGGATCGCATGGATTTGGGAAACAGACCGATGCCCATGATCTGGGCACCCAGCCGCCGGGCCAGCCGGGCGGCCATCAGCAGCCGCTTGGTGGTAAACTCGGGGCCATGGGCCTGCATCTGCTCCGGTGTTACGCCCAATCCGATGAGCCAGCCTTCGGCTTTTACGCCGGTTGGCGATGTAATACCGGTAACCGGGGAGTAGACCAAAGGGGGCGCGTAAGCCATCACCTTTTCAACGGTGTCCATGGCCCCCGGCGCGACTTCGGACACCACCTCGATCGGCTTTAGTTTCTTTAAAAACGCCTGGTTCAAAGGGTAGACAATATAGGCAAAGCGGTTTACCCGGTGCTCAGTGCCGCCCGGGTAGAGAATGCGCGGCTCCATTTCCATCTCACTGATCACTTCCAGAAGATCATCGGAACTCTCTTCTTCGTCGGGCAGTTGCAGAGCGGCCATCAGCAGCGCTTCCAGGACGCTGACCCCGATCACCTTGTCAAACAGTTTGGGGGTTGTGTCAATGATAACCCCCACTTCTTTTTCTTTGAGGTATGCCACCCGGTCGGCATACGCCGTGGTCGTGATGATGATCTTGCCGCGCAGGTCCCTCGCTGAATTGTTCGAGGTAGCGGTAAAAGCCGTAATACGGTACGACCAGAACCTGGGCCTTTTCAACCGCCCGCTGCAGCAGCCAGTCACCCGTCTTTTTAACCGGTCCGACCCCGGTGAACATGTTCCGGCCCGGGAGCCACTTCAGGGTGCCCTTTACCCGGCCGGCGTAGAGTTCGAGTTCGTTGTAAGAGCTCATCAGCCAGGGAATGCCTTCTTCCAGCAGGGGGTCGGCAAACTGCAAATTCGGCGTGTATTCCTGCATGACCCGGGCGATCTTGGAGTTGGCCATACCGGAGAAAAAGAGCACCCGGGCATTGGTAAAGTAGTTGCCGCCGAATATAAAATGGGTGTGCCGCAGGGACCACTCGTGGCTGACATCCCGCAGGAGGCTGCCCACGGTGACGGGGGTACTCAGTTGCCGGGCCTCTTTCAGCAAGCGGCCCGTCTTGCGGTCCGGCATCTTGCGCGACCCGATGGTGTAAGGGAATCGAATGCCGCTCAGCCCGATGGCATCGGCCTTTTTGTTCCAGGTCAGCATAAGCTCCGACGCCCGGTCCAGGTCGCCGTCCACCCCGATGCGCTGGATGGCAAATTGCTGCCCCTGGAATTCCACATCGAGTTCATAATCGTCATTGCCTGGCCCCAGGCTGATATTGATGATCTGTTTCACAAACGCCTCCCGACTCCTTTTGTTTTTCCTTCAGCCTTCAGTCTTCTACCTTCAACCTGCTTTCTGGGCTTCACCCTCCCCCAGCCCCTCCCGTCAAGGGAGGAGAGGTTTATCCGACTCCGGACTCCTGATCCCGGACTCCTTGGTTTTCCGGCTTCAGAACTCCGACCTCTGGCGTCCGATCTCTGGTTTTGACTTCAGCCTTCAGTCTTCTACCTTCAACCTGCTTTCTGGGCTTCACCCTCCCCCAGCCCCTCCCGTCAAGGGAGGAGAGGTTTATCCGACTCCGGACTCCTGATCCCGGACTCCTTGATTTTCCGGTTTCTGCCCTTTTGCCGCTCGCGCTTCCAACGCCAGCCGCTTCACCTCGGCGATATCTTCATCCGTAAAAACGCCGTTGACGCCGGAGATGGCCGCCAGCTTCATGCCGTGCTTGAGTCCGAGCTTGTAGATTTCCCTGACCTTTTCCCACTCGATGTCCCGACCGATGGTGAAAATCTCGAAACGGCCCTCCAGGGCCAGGACAATGGTTTCGGCCAGGCAGGCGTATGCCACCTTGTGGGGCAAACCGATGTTTCCCATTTCCGGATTGCCGGGCAGTTCGATCTCGCCCGATTCGATAACCAGCACATCCGGTCGCTTGGCAACATCTTCCAGCGACAGATCCAGGGGCCGGGCCACATCGGTAATGACGCAGCCGGGCTTGACATTGGTAATGTCCAGGACCTTTTTACCGGCACCGGAGGTGGCGGTCACGATAACATCCATTTCCGCCACGAACCTGTCCGGCTTGGTGGTCACCTTAATGAAAACCCCCGGTGTCTCTTTCAGGATGGACTCTTTCATGGCCAGCAGTTTGGCCGTATTGCGGCCAACCAGATATACCTCGTCAAACGCTTTGGCCAGCAGGCGGGCACACACCGATCCAATGGCGCCGGTGGCCCCCAGAACCATGGTTTTACCGGCGATCTTCTTGCCTTTTTCAACCTTGATCAAGCCCATGCGCCGGACGGCGTCGGCCGCGGCCCACAGGGCTCCGGAAGCGGAATAGCTGTTGCCGGTGGTAATGGGCAGGTGGGCCTTTTTGGCCACAGTGACCCCGGCGTCGCCCACCACCTTGGTAAAAGCGCCCAGGCCCATAATCTGGGCACCCATGCGCTTGGCCATGCGCGCGGCCTGGAGAAGGCGCTTGTAGGTGAATTCAGGTTTGTGCGCCAGCATCTGCTTTGGTGTGCCGCCCACGGTAATCAGCCAGCCCTCGGCTTCCACACCGGTCGGGGATTTGATGCCGGTGACCCTTGAGTAGACCCACGGCGGCGCATAGGCGATCACTTTTTCGACGGCATCGAGAAAGGCGGGCGGCGTGAAGCTCGCCATGAAATCCACGGCCTTGTCCTTTTTGAGGAACTCCTTGGAGAGCGGATGGATCACGAAGGCAAACCGGTTCACCCGGCGGGGGTTGCCGGAAGGGTAGACCACCCGCGGGTCCATCTTCTGGGTGCTGATGATTTCCAGCAGATCATCGGCGCGGATATTGTCGCGGTTTTTGCCCAGGGCGGCGATAATCAAGGCCTCCAGCACATTGGGGGCGACCACCCGTTCCAAAATTTTAGGCGTCGGATCTATGATGACATCGACACCCCGCTCTTTCAGGAATTCAACCCGGTCGTCATAGGCCGTCGAGGTGATGATGATTTTCCCCCCCAGTTCATCCAGGGAGGTATCCTCCAGGTAATCGTAGAAATTGTAAGAGGGGACGACAATGATGTTGGCCTTCTGCATGGCCTTCTTGAGTATGTAGCCGTTCCAGGCCTGCAGGGGCACAACCGACAAGGTCAGGCGCTTGCTGGGAACCCACTGCAACACCTCGTGAGCGCTGTGGGCGTATCTTTTCAAGCCCTCCAGGGAGTTTACAAACTTGGAGATCCCGTTTTCGAGTACCGGGTCGGCAAAGGTCAGGTTGTCGGTGAATTCCGACATGACCCGGGCAATCCGGTAGTTGGACATTCCGGAGAGAAAGAGTACCCGGGCTTCGTCAAAATAGTTGCCGAATTTATACTCGATATACCGCAGGGACCACTCAAAGGAGACATCGCGCAGGGCGCTTCCCAGCGTAAAGGGGGTCTGGATCCGGGAACCCAGCTTGCGGAGTTTGTCCACATGCTTGCGGGTGAGGTAACGGGGGCCGAAGCCATACGGGAACTTAACGTATCCCAGGCCAATGGCATCCGCCTCTTTGTCCCAGCGCAGCAGCATTTCGGCCGCCTTTTCCATGTCGCCGTCGGTACCGAGGCGGATGATATTGAATTCCTGCCCCAGAAACTCGGTCTCAAATTCATAATCATGCTCACTCGATCCCAAACTGATACTGACGATTTGTTTCAAAGTTACCTCCACTCACCAATGAATCCTGATTGTTTCGATATCCTTACCAGAGCCAAGCTTGGGTGTTTTACAATTTGATTAGAAGCCGTTTCAAAATTGGATTTTGGTTCAAGGTCAAGGCGGCCGCGAGATTTTATCCGGAGGAATACTCAAGTATTTCGAGGAATGAAATCTCGCGCTCAACGCAGAGATTGAGCCAAAAGTCACTTTTGAAACGGCTTCTAACCGTTGTCCCTGATTGCATCTACCGGACAAATCTCCATCGCCTCACGGCATAATGATTCCTCACTACGATCCGCCGGTTGCTTGCAAACATACTCGTATCCCTCTTCCAGATTGGAGGCAAAATTCGCCGGGGCAATTTCCGGGCAGATGGTGCAGCCGATGCAGCGGGTGTTCACATAGTAACTGCCGGGGACATTTTCCACGATCTTGGGCGGCATCATTCCGTCAATTCCTTCATCAGCCGGGCGACATCTCTAAGCCGGTCATCGTCCTCATCCCGGTCCTTGTGAATACCGCAGAAGCGTGAACCAGGCCGCGCCTTTTTACTGCAAGGCGTTCCCTTTTTGGTCAGGGCCCTGCAAGCACCCGGCGCCCGGCTCGGCGCCGCCTTCTTTTTTTTCGCTTGGGCCGGATCTTTGTTTTCACTATACCGATCGTGCAGCACCAGGGGATCCTCTTCAATCTTGCCGGATTGGACCAGCTTCAACAGGTAGTCGAGCTCGGCATTGAAATTTTCGAGCAGCACCTGGGGGCGGGCATCCGGTTTTCATCGGAGGCGATGCCCACGGTTACCTTGCCATCATAGCTGAGGATGCTGATGCCCAGGCCGATGTTGCCGCTGCGGGGGACCCAGAACATGAAGTTGTGAATCCGGCTACCGGCAAAGTAAAGCGGTTCTCGCGGGCCGGGGACATTGGTCATTACCCCGGACGCTTTATTGCCGAACAGGCGGGCCGTTTTTTTGGCGAAGTCCGGCGGCAGGTAGCCGATGGCGTTGAGCAGGCCGAAATTGATGTACGGTTCCGGTGATGTCTTCAGCCGGTCCATGCGCCGTTTTACCTCTTTCAGCCGCAGGACGGCGTCCTCCAGGTAAACCGGGAGGGATAGAAAGATCAGGCTGAACTTGTTGCCCAGTTCAAACTCGGTCCCCGGTTTGCGAATATTGAAGGGTACCGTCACCCGCAGGTCCAACTCGTTGACCGGGACATTGCGGGTCTTGAGGTAGTTTCGCATGGCGCCGGTCACCGTGGAAATGAGCACATCGTTGATGGTGGCCGATTTTATGGCCCGTCCGATTTCCTTGATTTTGGCCAGGGAAACCGGCTCGGACCAGGCCACCCTTTTACGGGTGCCCAGGCGCCCCTTGAAGGGTGTGTTGGGATCCGGCTTCATGATGGTCAAGCGCGAAAGAACCGAAGCAAAATCCGTGGGAACCCGGCCGGATGTCCGGGCCAGGTTTTTCAGGTGCTCGGGATCCGTGGCGGCTTTGCTGACCTCTTTGACCAGCGCCGTGCCCACTTTTTTGGTTTTCGATACCGTTTCCCGGGCGGTGTCCATCCAGGACGCCAGGGGCAGGGCCGAGCGCATGGAAAAGGCGGGTTTCTTCTTTTCGGCGGCGCCGGCGGTCGGCCAGGGCGCGTCCGGGTCCGTGTCGGCGGTGGAGAGCAGGACGTATATCAGGCTGATGCCGTCGGCAATGCAGTGATGGATGCGAAAGAACAGCACGCAGCCCTCGCCGTAGTTTTCGATCAGGTGGATCTGCCACAGGGGCCGGTTGGGGTCCAGCGGCGTCACCGTCAGGTTGCTGATCATCTCCTGCAGGTCGGCCTTGTCGCCGGGATCCGGCAGGGCCACCCGGTGGATGTGCGAGCGCAGGTCGTAATTGGGGTCGGTTTCCCAGTTGGGCAAGCCGACGCCTGATTTCGGTTTCACGATCCTTTTTTGAAAACGGGGGAACGACGCCAGCCGGCTGTCGATGGTGGCCAGCAGCCGTTTATAATCCAGCGGCTCGGTGAATTCCATGAAGGCGGTAATCACCATCAGGTTGGTGGGTTCATCCATGGACAACCAGAAATTATCAGCATTGGTCATCGGTTTAGCCATCTAATGTCTCCTTAATTGTGCGGTCTACCGAGTAGTGCGTATAAAGCCACAATATTACAGGGGATAGGTCGCCAATTAAAATAGAAAATCAGAATTTATGCAATAGCTAATATTGTCACGGTCTGCCAGGTTCCCGGGTCGAGTATTTTACGGGTTGGGCTTGACAAACATAACGCGCTGCGTCATATTGGGCTTATAACGCAATGCGTCATAATAAGCAAGCAGGATTTTTATTAACTAAGAAGCACACCCAAAAACGGGAAAAAGGAAAAACCAAGGAGAAAAAAGATGACCAAGAAAAAAGCAGCTACTCGGAAAACCGACAAAAAAAGCACCCAGTCCAATTCGCGCTACCAGACGATCCAAGCCCTGCGGGAAACAGGTGAGAGCCTTGCAGATCGGATGGAGTACTACAAAGCCAGGTACATTGAAGCCCCGGTATATAGCTCACTGGCATTCATGGCTGACATGGGCGTAGAACCCCGCCAGACCATTGACACCCTGGTCGATGACAGCCGGGAGCGGCTTGCGGGTCTGCGCAAGGATGCCCGTCGGAAAGTGGACGAGTACCTGAAAGACGGCCGTAAGTTCTATCGCCGGGCGCGTAAAAATCCCCGCAAGGCCTTTGACAGCGTGGTGGAGGACAGTCGGGTGTTTTTCGACGATCTCGGATCGGAAGCCACCGAACGGGTGGACAACCTCGTCCAGAGTGGCCGGGATCTGGTTGAAAACCTTGAAAAGGATGGACGCCTGGTTGCCGACCGCCTGCGCGATCGGCGTAAAAAGGCGCTGGCAAGCTTTTCGGGCTAAGTAATCCCTAAAGCGGCCGGTTTCCGTTTATCAACACAACTTGCGGATTTCAGGTGGACGTGGCATCTTGACGCGATCAGCGTGGCCCCAAATCACGTTTTTTGCGACAGGATGCCCCCTCCACCAAGTGGGTTGCCCCTCTTGCGGGTGAAACCCGCAGGGTGCGTTACAAATAAATATGTCGCTTGCGGATTCTATGCTACGCTGGCCAAAAAATATCATTGGAAGATGACCGCGCACCGCATATTGGGGAGAGCAACATGCACCGTATAAAAAAATACGTCAATCGCAAGATGTACGATACAAAGGACAAAAAGTACGTCTCCCTGGAGCAGGTTGCCCGGCTGATCAAGTCCGGCGAAGAGGTGTCGATCATTGACAACAAAACCGGCGAAGACCTTACCGCGGCGATTGTGTCCCGGCTGATCGGCCAGGACAAAGAGGAAAAGGACCGGGTGGTATCGCCAAGGATCATGATGCAGCTGCTGCGCAAGGGAGGGGACACATTGACGGACTATGCCAAAAAGTATACGTCCCTGTGGCAGAATGCCCTGACCATGGCCGAAGACGAAGTGGACAAGGTGGTGGGGGCGCTGGTCAAAGACAAGGAGCTATCCCGGGCCGAGGGCAGCCGGCTGAAAAAGGAAATCACCGGCTACACGGATTCGCTGAAAAACTGGATCGGTGAACGGGTGGACCGGCGCATGAACGAAGCCCTGACGGCCATGAATCTTGCCTCTCGGGACCAGGTGGCGGCCCTTACCGCCAAAATCGACAAATTAAGCCGGGAAGTAGCCCGGTTGAAAAAACAGTCGGCCCCCGCAAAAACGGCCCGCAAAAAGCGCGCCGCCAAAAAGAAATTGAAATGACGGATTTAGCCGAAAGAGACAATTTTTTAGATTTGAAACGCGCCTTGCAGGGGTTTCAGTCCGCCCGTCTGAATGCCACCTACCGCGATCTGAAAAATGACCCTCAGTACCAAAAGATCGGGGTCTTTTTCTTTGAAAAACTCTACGCCCCGGAAGATTTTTCCTTCCGCGACGCCAGCATCAAAAAGCTGCAGAAAATCCTCAGGGGCAGGGTATACAAGGGTATGGTGTCGGCTGTCAGCCGGGTGATCGAGCTCCACGAACTGTCCGACCGGCTGGACGACCGCATGGTGGACGGCATGCTGGCGGCCGGCGTCGGGGTCGACATGGATATGGCGCAGTATCAGGAAATCTACCGCAGTCTGGACAACTACGATGAGCGGATTTACCAGATCAACCTGAGTACCGAAGTGACCCGGGCCTTTCACGCCCTGAGCAAAAAATGGATCGTTGCGCTTTCCCTCAAAACGGTGCGCACCACGGCCCGCATGATCGGTATGGGCAGAATCATCGATTTCATCTATGAGGGCTACGAGGGCTTCAGGGTCATCAATACCATTGATTTTTTCGTGGATACGGTGATGGAGCGGGAGTTGGCCTGGCACAATGAAATCTGGAATGGTGTTAAGCCATAGACGGCATCTTTCGGCCCAGGGCGGCGTTCTCGCCTCTTTGTATTCCTCAACGTAGGACGGACTACGCCTCGGAATCCAAACAGGGCTGCGGCCTTGCCCTGAACCAAAACCTACCGCCTATGACTTAACACGCTCTGGCTACAGGTCACATTTTTAAATGATAGAACGACTCGTAAAAGTTTAGTTCAGAACTTGAACCAATCTGAAAAATTGGATTTTGGTCCAAAATCAAGGCGGGCGTAAAAGCCAAACCAGAGGAATACTGGTAGTATTTCGAGGATTTGGATTTTGCGCCCAACGCCGAGTTTGGGCCAAAAGACATTTTTCAGGTCGGTTCATGAAGGAATTCATGAAACGAGCATTAATCTTATCAGGCGGTGGTGCCCGGGGGGCCTTCCAGGTGGGGGCCTGGAACTACCTGCAGGAAATCGGCTGGGATCCGGACCTGATCTGCGGCACGTCCGTGGGCGCCCTCAATGCGGTTGCCATCGGTTCGGGCATGCCCCTGGAAAAGCTGATGCATATCTGGAAAACCCTGAACCGGAGGGAGGCCTATCGTTGGCGGCTGCTGCGGTTCTTCTGGTACGCTCTTTTCGCGCGCACCTATCGGCCGCTCATGGACACCGGCCCCCTGCGCAACACCATCACCAACGCAGTTGACCTGGAAGCCCTGCGCCGGAGCCCCCGGGACATTCTCATAACCACTGTGAATATAAGGACGAACCGGATCAATCTCTACGATCAGAATACCATAGAAGTGGATCATGTGATGGCCTCGAGCGCTCTGCCGGGCTTTTTCCCGTGGCAGACCATCGACGGCCAGCCGCACTGGGACGGCGGCGTGATGGCGAACACGCCGCTGTTTCCGGCTTTGGAACATGGCGCCGAGGAGATCATCGTGGTGCTCCTGTCGCCCGTGGGACAGTTTGATCAGCCCGAGCCCCGCGGGGTGCGCGACGTTGCCGAGCTGGCCTTTGAGCAGCTGCTGATCGGTTCCTGTCAGGCCACACTGCACGAAAACAACCCGGCCTGGAGCGGCAAAGAGAGGCCCCGGATCTCGATCGTAGCGCCCACCCGGATGTTGGGATTCAGATCACTGTTGAATTTTTCAGTAAAACAAGCGCTTCAGTTGATCGATGAAGGCTATCAGGGCGCCAAAGAACAGTTGGCGGGAGTCGTTTAACAAGTCAAAGTCTTAAAGTTGTTCTGTCTTTCCCCTTTGTGACGCGCCGAGCATCGCAGGAAAGGGCGAGGCAAGCGAAGTGCGTGTTTGCGCGCAGCGAGTTGTGCTGAGCGCGCCCTTTCCGAGAAGCGCAGGGCAGCCCGGAGGGCCGCGTCTTATGGGCGTTTTCTTCTTGTCGGGCATAGCCGTTAGGCGACGCCTGATTGGTTCGTTTTCTTATGTGGCCATCAGTCAATTAGTTTTTT